>OJWP01000012.1_pt1 | contig 78124 bp, 86 predicted proteins | sample 1600341 | NCBI WGS metagenome assembly OJWP01 (sample SAMN04436651, study PRJEB24849) | human gut metagenome | biome: human gut; feature: NICU; material: stool | host: Homo sapiens | place: USA: Saint Louis, MO | collected 2010-03-24
GATAATTTATTTCCTGCATTTATGGCTTTTAATAACATGGACTTATGCTTCTTCGTTGATTGGATTTTGTTGTAGATAAGTTTCATGCATCCTATATGTTGTTATTTAATATTTATTTTACGAATAATTGTTTTGCACGTCTTTAAACGTAGGTTTATCTTTCAGAGGATGATCTGAGTAAGAGTAATGACTGGTGAAATGAGGATTGAAGGAGGGTGAGTGAAAAAGAGCCAGAAATTAAATGCCATTCATAAATTTGTATTATTTAAAAATGGAATAAATTCATTGAATATATAGCCGGCATTATGACAAAGAAGCTGGATGATGCACAAAAATGCATCGGGTAGAGAGATCTGCTGCCTTGCAAGAATTTTCGCTATATAATGTGATGGATATCACTATTTTTGACTGGCAAGTGATGTTGCTTGTTGAGTTCACGGAGAGCAAATGAATGGAAGATAAAGCGAAAAGAAGTCCTGGTGGGAAACTGGCGCTGTGGGCATTTTATGCTTTTTGTGGTTATTTCCTCTGGGCGATGGCGCGTTACTGGTGGGTTGTCGGGCAGATTCAAAGCGTGCCTGGCGCTACGATTGATGGCGAACTTGGTTCAACGGCAGGGAAATGGATTGGCGCTCTGTTGGGATTTCTGGTGTTAGGCATCGTGGGGGCCATTCTTGGCGCAATTGCCTGGTACACGCGCCCTAATGCGCAGATCTATGAACATCACGAATAAAGTTGCTATGCTCGTTGCTGGCCTGTTACCTAAGGAACGTGCATGGACCTTTTTCACTGGCAGCAACGATTTGAAACCTGGCTAACCGAACATCACGCGCAAGGGGATGCGGCTCATGATATTTCGCATTTCCGCCGGGTATGGGCTACAGCGCAGCGGTTGGCCGAAGATACAGATGCTGACCGTCTGGTGATCCTGACCGCCTGCTATTTTCATGACATCGTCAGCCTGGCGAAAAACCATCCTGAGCGTAGCCGCTCTTCTGCGATGGCGGCGGAAAAAACGCTGGCTATCCTCCAGTCAGCTTTTCCTGATTTCCCCGCTGAACGCTACGCGGCGGTTTTACACGCTATTGAAGCGCACAGTTTTAGCGCGGCGATTGCTCCGCGAAGCGAAGAAGCGAAAATCGTTCAGGACGCCGATCGACTCGAGGCGTTGGGGGCGATTGGCCTGGCGCGCGTTTTTGCCGTGTCCGGCGCGCTGAACAATATCTTGTTTGATGCCAGCGATCCCTTTGCCGACCGGCGGGAATTGAATGATAAAACCTACGCGCTGGATCACTTCCAGTGCAAGCTGTTGCGTTTACCGCAAACGATGCAGACTGAAAAGGGCCGGGCAATGGCGATACACAATGCGCGCTTTCTGGTGCAGTTTATGGCCAAGCTCAGCGCGGAGCTTCGTGGAGACCCGATGGCTATTGATGACGAGGTTTTGCAGCGCTTTAACCCACTCGCGTAAAACTGGCTGCGCTATTTATGGTAACCTCTGCAAAAATAGTCGGGCTGGTTGAGGTTATGGCGCAAAATTTATCCAAGGAAAATCCCCCGTCTTTGAAGGTTGAACATACCGGAGAAGATGCGCAGGCGCTATTGCGCCAGCTGATGGCGATATATGATGTCAAAACGCTGGTCGCGCAGCTGGTTGCCGTCGGCGAGCAGCACTGGAGCCCGGCTATACTGAAGCGCGTTGCGACGGTAACGCGCGCGGCAGGTCGTATAACTGCGCAGGAGCAGGCCCACCTGCGCACGCTCTTGCCGCAGCCGCCTGCGCATCATCCGCATTATGGATTCCGCTTCGTCGATCTGTTTGCCGGTATCGGCGGCATTCGTCATGGTTTCGAGGCGATTGGCGGGCAATGCGTGTTTACCAGCGAGTGGAATAAACATGCGGTGCGCACCTATAAAGCCAACTGGTACTGCGATCCTGAGCAGCATTGTTTCAATGAAGATATCCGCGACGTCACGTTGAGCCATCTCCCCGAGGTGAGCGATGAAGACGCGGCGCAGCACATTCGCCAGACAATCCCGCAGCATGATGTTCTGCTGGCCGGCTTTCCCTGCCAGCCTTTTTCGCTCGCCGGCGTATCGAAGAAGAATGCCCTTGGCCGCGCCCACGGCTTTGCCTGCGAAACGCAGGGGACGCTGTTCTTTGACGTAGTCAGGATTATCGCCGCCCGGCAGCCGCCGATATTTGTTCTGGAGAACGTCAAAAACCTGAAGAGCCACGATAAGGGGCGGACGTTTCGTATCATTATGCAGACGCTGGATGAGCTGGGTTATGAGGTTGCTGATGCGGCTCATACCGGAGCGGATGATCCGAAAGTGATCGACGGGCGTCATTTTTTACCTCAGCACCGGGAACGCATTGTGCTGGTGGGTTTTCGGCGCGACCTCAAGCTGCATGAGGGATTCACCCTGCGCGATATCGCCACTCTCTATCCCTCCGTTCGCCCAACTTTCGGCGAGCTGCTGGAACCCGTGGTTGACGACAAATTTATCCTCACCAGAGTGCTGTGGAAATATCTCTATCGCTATGCGCGCAAGCATCAGGAGCGAGGGAACGGTTTTGGCTACGGGCTCGTTGACCCCAAGAATCCGCGCAGCGTGGCGCGTACGCTGTCTGCCCGCTACTACAAAGATGGCGCGGAGATCCTTATCGATCGCGGTTGGGATCGGCCTTTAGGCGAAAAGTCTTTTGACGATGCGGAGAACCAGCTTCGGCGTCCGCGTCGGTTGACTCCCCGCGAGTGCGCGCGTCTGATGGGATTTGAAGCGCCGCAGGGATACCATTTTCGCATTCCGGTATCGGATACCCAGGCCTATCGCCAGTTTGGCAATTCGGTTGTCGTGCCGGTCTTTGCGGCGGTAGCGAAGCTGCTGGCACCGCGTATAGCAAGAGCGGTGGCTTGCCGTGAGCAAGAGATTGACCATGGCCGATGTCCACGATAAAGCCACCCGCAGTAAAAACATGCGCGCGATCGGCACCCGCGATACGGCGATTGAAAAACGGCTGGCGGGACTGCTGGCGCGTGCAGGATTTTCCTTTACCGTGCAGGATGCCGCGCTGCCCGGCCGCCCGGATTTTGTGGTGGCCGAGTATCAGTGCGTTATCTTTACCCACGGCTGCTTCTGGCATCATCATAATTGCTACCTGTTTAAGGTCCCCGCGACGCGAACTGAGTTCTGGCTGGATAAAATAGCCAAAAACGTGGCGCGCGATCGCCGTGATATCGGCCTTCTGGCGGAGCAGGGATGGCGAGTGCTGGTGGTCTGGGAGTGCGCGCTGCGCGGGCGCCAGAAGCTCAGCGACGAAGCGCTGGGGGAACGGCTGGAGGAGTGGATCTGCGGCGGAGGGAACTGCGCGCAGATCGATACGCAAGGTATAGGTCTGTTAGACGTTACTTCTGCGCCTTACAGGAGGTGATGTCGCGGCGAGCCGGAAGCAGGTACTTGCCGAGCGTGACCAGAACGACGGCGAAGATGATGATTCCCAGCGCCAGCCACTCTACGGCGGATAAGCTTTCGCCGGCAAAACCGGTGCCCAACAGCACGGCGACCACCGGGTTAACGTAGGCGTAGCTGGTCGCCACGGCAGGTGTAACGTTGCGAATCAGATACATATAGGCGTTGATGGCGATAAGCGAACCAAAGATCGCCAGATAGGCGACGGCAAAAATGCCGGACCACGGCGGCATTTGGGTTAATTTTTCTCCGGTTAGCGTGGAGGCGATCATCAGCACGACGCCTGCCGCCAGCATCTCAATGGCGCCCGCCATCATCCCCGTCGGTAGCTCGATTCGCGAGCCGTAGACGGAACCAAACGCCCAGCTCATTGAACCGATAAGTATTAGCAGCGCGCCCCAGGGGTTACCGTTCAGGTTGCCGCCGCTGTTGAGCAGTACGATCCCCGCGAGACCAATAGCGATACCCAGCCATTCAAGTTTGCGGGTCGCAATACCAAAAAAACGGCTAAAGCACAGGGTGAACAGCGGCACCGTCGCGACCATGACCGCCGCAATACCGGAAGGTACGTGCTGATGCTCGGCGAGAGTGACAAAACCATTCCCCACGGCCAGTAGTAACACGCCAATCAGCGCCGCGTTGAGCAGGGGCTTTCGCGCAGGGAGCTTATGGCCGGTTGCCAGTAGCCAGGCGGTCAGCACCGCGCCTGCGGAAAGAAAGCGCACGCCAGCCATCATTAGCGGGGGCCAGCTGGCGACGCCGACGGCGATAGCGAAATAGGTGGAACCCCAGATGATATACAGCGCAAACAACGCCCCGATGAGTGGCAACAGCTGACGGGTAGACATACTTCCTCACGACGGTGCAGAGACAGAAAGGGGAGATATAGTAAACGTGAAAACTCGCGTGCTGGCGAGCGCTTTAATTCGCCTGCTATGGTTAAATTTTTGTTGACTATGGACACTGGTGGGCGAAAAAGCGCTTTTGCTTCATACTTCAGGAGGAACAACCATAAATGAAGGAATGCAATTTTGGCGGGAAGTAGTCTATTAACCTTATTGGATGATATTGCCACTTTACTCGATGATATTTCGGTCATGGGGAAACTGGCAGCAAAAAAAACGGCAGGCGTATTGGGAGACGATTTATCGCTTAATGCTCAACAGGTCACCGGCGTGCGGGCCAACCGCGAATTGCCGGTCGTTTGGGGCGTAGCCAAAGGCTCACTGATCAATAAAGTGATCCTGGTACCGCTGGCGTTATTGATCAGCGCTTTTATCCCGTGGGCGATTACCCCGCTGCTGATGCTGGGGGGGGCGTTTCTCTGCTTCGAAGGCGTCGAGAAGGTGCTGCACAGTCTGCAGGCCCGGAAGCATAAAGAGGATCCGCAGGTTCGCCGGCAGCGGCTTGAGGCCCTGGCGAGCCAGGATCCCATGGCTTTTGAACGGGATAAAGTGAAAGGGGCAATACGTACCGATTTTATTCTGTCGGCTGAAATTGTCGCGATTACGCTGGGGATTGTGGCTGAAGCGCCGTTATTAAATCAGATCCTGATTTTGTCCGGCATCGCGCTGCTGGTGACGGTGGGGGTTTACGGTCTGGTGGGGATCATCGTCAAGCTTGATGATATGGGCTACTGGCTGGTGGAGAAAACCAGCTCGTTGGCGCAGTGGTCAGGCAAGACTTTGTTGGCGATTGCGCCCCGCCTGATGAAAGTGTTGTCCATCGTTGGCACACTGGCGATGTTCCTGGTCGGCGGCGGCATTGTGGTGCACGGTATTACGCCGCTGCACCATGCCATTGAAAATCTCGCCCATGGGCAGAATGCGGTGATTGCCTCGCTGCTGCCAACGGTCGCCAACCTGGTGCTGGGATTCATCATTGGCGCTATTGTGTTGGCGGGTGTGAAAGCGATTGGCGCTCTTCGTCGTCCGGCGAAGTAAATGTGCTCCTGCTCATGCAAAGTGGTTCAGCTTCGTCTAAGGTAAATCTGTTTCTTCCTGATACCGGAGGCAAAATGGTCTTGTTGGTCAGTGATGAAGTGAGGCGAAAAAACGGTGGCCCCCGCATGGTCGTTACCGGGTTCGCCAGCGGCATGGTGGAGTGCCGCTGGTATGACGGTTACGGCGTTAAGCGCGAGGCGTTTCGTGAGGATGAACTTATTCGCGGAGGGGGAGGGAAGTCGAATCGCACCTGACCCTTTATCAGCGCCCGGCATTCGTCGGGCGTTTTCATAATAGTGATTATTTTACAAACAGGGAGCGTGGATGACGTTTGCTTCTTTAACTGTGCTGCGAGAAAACGATGGATAAGCTGATGTGGGTGGAAAAATTGCGTCAGATTTTAAGCCCCGGATATGTGGTTAACCTCTGTTTTTTTATCGTCTTCTGCTTCTCCACGCTGCTGATATGGCGTGAGATCAAGGTCCTGGAAGAAGCCTACGTTGCAAACCAGCGCAATAATCTTGAAAACGTGGCCCATGAGTTCGACAGTTTGCTGCAGTTTAATATCGACAGAATGATTTTTTTTCGCAACGGTATGCGGTCGGCGTTGGGTACGCCGTTGGATTTTGCCGCGCTGCGCAAGGCCGAAGAGGATTACTTAACAAAGCGGCACGATCCCATATGGTCGGTTGAGATCCATAACCGCCGGACGCTGCCGATCTACGGCGTCGCGGATGCCTTTGTCGACAGCGACGCGCTGCTTTCCCGTGATAATCCCTTTTCCGGAAATGAGCTCATGGCCACACTGGAGCTGGGTTATATGCTGCGTCTGGCCAATAACAACCGTGGATTTGCGAAACGCATGCTGTACGTGTCGCGCAGCGGTTTTTTTACGACGACCGAGCTGCCGAAAAATTCGACGCAGGCGCTGGCTCTCTATTCGCGGGCAACAGGCGCCGCCTGGTTTACCCGACAAACGCAGCGGAATAATCCTGCTCGCGGTATTGTGTGGCAAACGTTTCCCGATGATGAATCGCAGCGCGAAATGCAGGTGGTGACGGCGTCTATTCCGCTTGATTTCCAGCGCTACTGGCTCGGCGTTCTGGCGATGGATTTCTCGGTACAGGAGATGAAAACATTTCTGGTCAATGCGATCAAAACGGGCGAGGAAGGTGAGTACCAGCTTTATGATAATAGACTCAATTTAATTGCCTCCTCCGCGCCGGGCAACGTGCTGACGCTGCTGTCGCCGCGTGAACAGGAGATGCTAAGCCGCGCCTCTTCCCATGAGAATCAGGGCGGGATTCGCCTGGTCACGCGCTATATCAGCTGGGAAAATTTACGCAATTTTGATGGGGTGCTGATCCGTATCCATACTATCCAGGAAGGAGTCCGCGGTGATTTTGGCAGCATCACCATCGCGCTGATGCTGATGTGGTTAATGTTCACTTTGATGCTGCTGATCTCCTGGCTGGTCATTCGTCGAATGGTGCGCAACATGAGCGTGCTGCAGACCTCGCTGGAATGGCAGGCCTGGCATGATGCGCTGACCCGTTTATTAAACCGCGGCGCGCTGTTTGAACGCGCCATTGCGGAAACTCGCCTGAGCGAGCGTCTGAAGCGGCCTGTGGCGGTAATTCAGCTCGATCTGGATTATTTTAAAAGCGTTAACGATCGCTTCGGTCATCACGCGGGGGATCGCGTGCTGTCGCTGGTGGCCAGCACTATCGCCAGCCATATTCGGCAAGGCGATCTGGCGGGGAGGGTTGGCGGGGAGGAGTTTTGTATTGTGCTGCCCAATACCCCGTTAAAAGAAGCGCAGGTGATTGCTGAACGGATCCGTATCCGGATCAATAGCCGCGAAATTTTGCTGGGTAACAGCATTTCTTTGCGTATTACCGCTTCGCTTGGGGTGAGCGGTAGCGATGATACCGGCGAATATAACTTCGAAAATTTGCAGTCAGTCGCCGATCATCGCTTGTATCTGGCCAAGCAGAACGGGCGCGATCGGGTCTGTGCCGAAGGGTGAAAGAAATTTCTCTTGTGAATAAATTGAATTGAAATCATCCACTATGGTTATTTTAGTGAGATTATTCTTAAAAATCGTTTAGCGGCAATCGGACGTTCGTAGAAGAACGAAGGGTTGCAGTCCTTGCCTGGCGAGCTTTGCCAGCGTGGCGGTAATGCTAAGCCACATTTTTCAATAATTTGCTTCATGAATGTTTGTTGTCATGCAAAATAATTGAGGGTAATGTTTGTAGCGCATCGGAAATCCTGGTGTAACGAATTTTCAAGTGCTTCTTGCATTAGCAAGCTTCATCCCGACTCCTGCGAGTCGGGATTTTTTTCGCGCAGAATTCAGCGGTTGGCTTCGGTGACGCTGAAGTCATGGATATCGAGTTCAAAGGCCTCAGCCAGCTCGCGCCAGGTATGGTAATCCCGGCCATCAATACTGACGCGGTGGGGATCGTCTTGCGTACGCTGCACTTCACTTTCGCTGATTTCATTAATCGCCGCCAGCAGGGCGTCAACATCAACGCCGCCTGCGCCATTATTTTCTTTGGCGGTTTTCATTTCGGCTACCTCGCTTAACTCAGATAGGGCCTCTTAAGTATAGACGGTCTACAAAAACAGCAGTTACCGGGCCGGACACTGCGCGATCGGCTGTTTTGTTCTACACTGGCTCAAAAATAGAGGAGATGAGTTATGCAGGTAAACGATCGTGTCACGGTGAAGACCGATGGCGGCCCACGTCGATCGGGTGTTGTGCTGGCGATAGAGTCGTTTAGCGAAGGGGTGATGTATCTGGTTTCGCTGGAAGATTATCCGCTCGGCATCTGGTTTTTTAACGAGAACGGGCATCCCGACGGTATTTTCGTTGAGCGGGACGAGTGACTTGCCGTAAGTGAACTGGCGGCAGCGGCCGCCAGCGTCTTTCAACGCAGGTTGACATGAATTCCGGACGTGATGTTTTCAGTCAGTCGTACGATGTGATAAATCACCTGTTTATTGTGGGTGTGAATTTTCTTTTTAATATTGCCCTTGTGCGATGAGACGGTCTTCGCCTTAATGTTCATCTGCGCTGATATGTGCGAGGTTCCGTGACCAGCCATCCACATCTGCAGCATATTTGACTCGGTCTGGCTTAAAGACAGCGTGGGGATATTAAGCCGGGCGGCACGATAGTTCTCATATTTCAGGCGGATGGCGAGAATGTCATCGAGGTCTTTTTCGGTCAGAGATTTAGAGCAAATAAGTAAGTTTTTGCGCACCAGCAGGTAGTGGTTGAAATGAATATTCGCCAGCGACATAAAGATCACAAATAGCGTCGCAGGATACTGGCTAATGATTTGCCGGATTAGCTGGTTGCTGTCTTCATGATGAATAAAGCAATCTTCGTTGATAAATACCACTGAAGGTCGGCTGGTCTCACAGAGGGCTTTCAGGCTTGGCGCACTGTGTACTTCAGTGATATCTCGCTTCCTTACCCCCCTGCCAGTGAGGTACCCGGTTAATCCCAGCCGGGTGAAGCTGCACAAATCCATAATAATCGTTGACATGACCCATCCTCAATCAACACGTAACGATAATTTATTCCTCGCCGACAAGCGATGAAGTCCATTTAGTTAGCAATTAAAACGACTGCTGCCATGGAACCATTAGGCAGCCTGAACTATTTCGTATAAGCCCCATAATTTGCCAGGAATATTCTCAAAGTAAAGGCTACAAATCGCTATGTGGAGGAAATAAAAACATTAAATACCCGTCATATATAGGATGGCCATTATGGCGGTATTTTAAAATAGGATTATCCTTATATTGAATGGTTAAAATAACATCTTCTGATTTATCGGTTTTATAAGATGAGTAAGAATAACTTAACATTCGAAGGCAATTTTTAGCCATATTGGCTGAGCCGGCCGCGTCTTGCTGCGCCGCTCCCCGATCCGGGAAGGGTGGCGAGCTTAACGCTTTAATGCCACAATGTTTTTTTATCGGTTTGTGGGATGGATGATGAAAAAGATAGTGTTTGCTGGAGCTCTGCTGACCCTCGCCGGGTGCGTTCAGGTTGATAGCTACAGCGATGTTGTTAAAGCGCCAGCGCCGACAGGGCTGGAAGGATACTGGCAATCGGCAGGCCCGCAGAGCGAGATGATGAGCCCGGAGGCGATCGCCAGCCTAATTGTGACCAAAGAAGGTGACACGCTTGACTGTCGTCAGTGGCAGCGGGTCATCGTCCTGCCGGGGAAATTAATGAAGCGTGATGACGCGGTTTATAACGTCACCTCCGCTTTGGACGTCTATCCGATTGAGCGCGAAGGCGATACCCTGAGCTACGATCGGATGACGCTTAAAAGGGTGGATCGTCTCACCCCGGAGTGTGAACTGGCACGGAAAAAAGCGTCGGCGGATAAAAACGGACAATAAGCTTTTTGCGGGCTGAAAACCTTCTCAGCCCGCGGCGTTTCCCCGTATTTTACAGCACCTCTTCAATAACCCAGACGCTGACGCTGCCGCCGTTACAGATAAAGATGCCGTTTCCTTCATCGTCGGTTTCAATGACCTCCTCACGGTTGCCGAGAAAATCCCGCCAGCGTTTATTACGGTAGTTTTCGCCCAGAGGCAGCGTTTTTTCGCCGTCATCGCCGTTGGAAAGCACCACCACGCAGCCCGGATCTTCCTCGGTGCCGCTTCGGCTGAAGGCGATACAGTTCGGATGATCGAACCACAGCGTTTGTACGCCGTGAGCAAAACGCTGACGGGCATCGATCAGCTCATGTAATTGCTCGATCACCGGCATCTCAATGGCGTAGGTCTCGCCGTCGCCGCCGGTATCCTCATAGCTGGCGCCGAACAGATCGGCATAAAAGACTGACGGAACGCCGTTCTCACGTAACAAAATCAGCGCATAGGCCAGCGGCTTGAACCAGGCCTCAACCGGCGCCTCCAGCGCCTGCAGCGGCTGGGTGTCGTGGTTAGTCACCAGAGTCACAGCGTGGAACGGGTCGGCTTCCACCAGCGTGCCGCTAAAAATCTGGCTCATGTCGTAATCGCGACCCTGCCGCGAGGCTTCATGGAATTTCATCTGCAGGGGGGCGTCGAAGAGCATCGTCTTGCCGTCAACCATGGCGATATACTGCTGGAGCTTATCGACTTCATGCGACCAGTATTCCGCGACGATAAACAGCGGTTTTGTCGCGACCTCCTGGACGTGGTCGATCCACTCTTTATAAAACCAGGCGGGGATATGCTTAACCGCATCGAGACGGAAGCCGTCGCAGCCGGTTTGTTCCATCACCCAGCGCGCCCAGTACTTAATCTCCTCGGTCACCGCCCGATTACGAAAGTCGATATTTTCGCCCATCAGATAGTCGAAGTTACCCATCTCATCATCGACCTGATCGTTCCATCCCTCCCCGGTATAGTCGTTGACGATTTTAAACACGCCATCTTCGTCGGGATTCTCGATATGATCGATGCCGCTGAAGCACTTATAATCCCAGATGAATTCAGAGTATTGGCCGGCCCGTACCGGGAAGGTGTAGCGCGTCCAGGCTTCACACTCAACAATCTCATCGGCGATCTGCGTGCGGTCGTTTTGATCAACACGCTGAATGCGTACCGGCTCTTTCTCATCCGCGCCCATTTTATGGTTGACCACCACGTCGAGCAGCACGGCGATATCGTGCTGGCGCAGCGCGGCGATAGCGGCCAGTAGCTGGGTTTTATCGCCGTATTTAGTGGCGACAGACCCCTTTTGATCGAACTCGCCGAGATCAAACAGATCGTAGCAGTCATAACCGACCGAATATCCTCCGGAGGCTCCCTTATAAGCTGGGGGCAGCCAAATCATATTGATACCGATTTCATTGAGGTTCGGCGCCAGGGCCTCGACTTCACGCCATAATTCGCCGCCGGTGGGGTAGTACCAGTGAAAGCACTGCAGTAACGTGGGGTTTTTCATCTTCCATGCTCCAGACGTCATCAAGCTGACTATTGCAGTATGAGAGATATCCAGCAAAATGCAGACGTTTCGCCTACGTTTTCCCTATGCCCTAAAAGGCATCATATATAATAATTTGGAATAAGATGTAGCGTATCGATGTTGGTGACCGGGGCTAAACGCCTTACACTATTGCAAAATATCACTCTGTTAGGGGTATCTATGAAATTAGCACTTCTGGGTCGTCAGGCGCTGATGGGCGCAATGGCCGTTGTATTAATGGCTGGCGTCAGCGCAAAAACCTTTGCGGCTGAAAATCTGCTCAATCAGGTTAAAGAGCGCGGCACGTTACGCGTTGGCCTGGAAGGGACTTATCCGCCATTCAGCTACCAGGGAGATGACGGTAAGCTGACCGGTTTCGAGGTGGATTTTGCTAACGAGCTGGCAAAACACCTTGGGGTGAAAGCTGACCTTAAACCCACTAAGTGGGACGGCATGCTGGCTTCGCTGGATTCTAAACGTATCGATGTGGTGATCAACCAGGTCACTATTTCCGATCAGCGTAAGAAAAAATATGACTTCTCTACGCCGTACACCATCTCCGGGATTCAGGCGCTGGTGAAGAAAGGTAACGAAGGCGTGATCAAAACCGCTGCCGACCTGAAAGGTAAGAAAGTTGGCGTTGGCCTGGGCACCAACTATGAAGAGTGGCTGCGCCAGAACGTACAGGGCGTCGACATTCGTACTTATGATGATGACCCGACGAAATATCAGGATCTGCGCGTAGGCCGTATCGACGCTATCCTGGTTGACCGCCTGGCGGCGCTGGATCTGGTGAAGAAAACCGGCAATACCCTGGCTGTAACCGGGGAAGCTTTCTCCCGCCAGGAGTCCGGCGTTGCGCTGCGTAAAGGTAATGAAGACCTGCTGAAAGCGGTTGATGGCGCCATTGCGGATATGCAAAAAGACGGCACCCTGAAGGCGCTGTCGGAAAAATGGTTTGGCGCTGACGTGACGAAGTAACGACCGGCGATGAAAAAAGGCGCTCTTGATAGCGCCTTTTTTTATTTCGTGCGCCATAGCGTGCATAATCAAGGATAACTCAGTCAGGAGGTATTATGTCACTGCAAAATTTAACCCTTTTCCCGCGTCTGGAACTGATTGGCGCGCCGACGCCGCTTGAATATCTGCCGCGCTTGTCCGATTACCTTGGCCGCGAAATCTTTATCAAGCGTGATGATGTGACCCCGCTTGCGATGGGCGGCAACAAACTGCGTAAGCTTGAGTTCCTGGCGGCTGATGCGCTGCGGGAGGGGGCGGATACGCTGATTACCGCAGGGGCCATCCAGTCCAACCACGTGCGCCAGACGGCGGCCGTGGCGGCAAAACTGGGCCTGCACTGCGTGGCGCTGCTGGAAAACCCAATCGGCACCCGGGCCGAGAACTACCTGACTAACGGTAACCGTCTGCTGCTTGACCTGTTTAATACTCAGGTCGAAATGTGCGACGCGTTGACCGATCCGAATGCGCAGCTGGAAGAGCTGGCGACCCGTATCGAGGCTCAGGGCTACCGTCCGTACACGATCCCGGTTGGCGGTTCGAACGCGCTGGGCGCGCTGGGCTACGTGGAGAGCGCGCTGGAAATTGCCCAGCAGTGCGAAGGAGCGGTTGAGCTCTCCTCCGTGGTCGTCGCGTCCGGCAGCGCCGGTACGCATGCGGGCCTCGCCGTGGGGCTTGAGCAACTGATGCCCAATGCCGAGCTTATCGGCGTGACCGTGTCGCGCAAGGTGGCCGACCAGCTGCCGAAAGTGGCTGCGCTGCAGCAGGCGGTGGCCAATAGCCTGGAGCTGGAGGCAAAGGCTGGGATTCAGCTCTGGGATGACTACTTTGCGCCGGGTTACGGGACGCCGAACGACGAAGGGATGGCCGCTGTGAAGCTACTGGCGCAGCTGGAAGGTATCCTGCTGGATCCGGTTTATACCGGGAAGGCGATGGCTGGACTGATTGATGGCATCAGCCATAAACGCTTTAAGGATGAAGGCCCAATACTGTTTGTTCACACCGGCGGCGCCCCCGCGCTGTTCGCCTATCATCCTCATATCTAATGCAGAACACATAGAATGCAAGAGAGTATCCAACTGGTGATCGATTCTGCGCCTTTTCTGCTGAAAGGCGCGGTATTTACCCTACAGCTCAGCATCGGCGGCATGTTTTTTGGCCTGGTGCTGGGGTTTATTCTGGCGCTGATGCGTATGTCGCCCGTCTGGCCGATTAAGTGGCTGGCGCGGATGTACATTTCCATCTTTCGCGGAACGCCGCTGATAGCGCAGCTGTTCATGATCTATTACGGCTTGCCGCAGTTTGGCATTGAGCTGGATCCTATTCCCGCGGCGATGATCGGCCTGTCGCTCAATACGGCGGCCTACGCGGCGGAAACGCTGCGCGCAGCGATTGCCTCGATTGATAAAGGGCAATGGGAGGCGGCAGCGAGTATCGGGATGACGCGCTGGCAGGCGATGCGCCGCGCTATTCTTCCCCAGGCGGCGCGCGTGGCGCTACCGCCGCTGTCCAACAGTTTTATCAGCCTGGTGAAAGATACGTCGCTGGCGGCGACGATCCAGGTGCCGGAACTGTTCCGCCAGGCCCAGTTGATCACTTCCCGGACGCTGGAGGTTTTCACCATGTACCTGGCCGCTTCGCTTATCTACTGGGTAATGGCAACGGTGCTTTCTACGCTGCAGAACTATTTTGAAAATCAGCTGAACCGCCAGGAGCGAGATCCAAAATGAGTGCGATTGAAGTCAAAAACCTGGTGAAAAAATTCCATGGCCAAACGGTGCTCCACGGTATCGACCTTGAGGTTCAACAGGGTGAAGTGGTGGCGATCATCGGTCCCAGCGGGTCGGGGAAAACGACGCTGCTGCGCAGCATTAATCTCCTGGAGCAGCCGGAAAGCGGCACGATTCGCGTTGGCGACGTGACGATCGATGCCGCGCGCAGCATTAACCAGCAAAAAGCGGCGATTCGTCGTCTGCGTCAGCATGTGGGCTTTGTGTTTCAGAATTTTAATCTATTCCCCCATCGTACAGTATTGGAAAACATTATCGAAGGGCCAGTCATCGTCAAAGGGGAGGATAAAAATGAATCCATCGCCCGGGCGCGTGAACTGCTCACGAAAGTTGGGCTTACCGGTAAAGAGAATAGCTACCCGCGCCGTTTGTCCGGCGGACAGCAGCAGCGCGTGGCGATAGCTCGCGCGCTGGCGATGCGTCCCGATGTCATTCTATTTGATGAGCCAACGTCGGCGTTAGATCCGGAGCTGGTCGGTGAGGTCCTCAATACCATTCGCCAACTGGCTCAGGAGAGGCGCACGATGGTTATCGTGACCCATGAAATGAGCTTTGCCCGTGACGTTGCGGACCGTGCTATTTTTATGGATCAGGGGCGCATCATTGAACAGGGAGAAGCGAAATCCCTGTTTGCTAACCCTCAGCAGGCGCGTACCCGGCAGTTCCTCGAAAAATTCCTGATGCAATAATTTCTTTGCGCTGGCCGCATTCGCTCAGGCGGATGCGGCAGGCCGCGAAGAATTTCCGCTTTATCAGCAAAAAAAGCCTCCCCAGATATTGGCGCTCATCAACGGCGATACATCTGTCAAGGTTTTGTGCCACGTCAATTGGCATAATTTTTTAACGCGTCTGGCGCTTTTGCCAACCGCAGTCTAATAAATGCGGTGGCTACCATTTTTTATACATATAAGCAGGATTTATGTGTTAGTTTTATGTATTTATAATAATGATTATCACTCAGGAGTTATTTGGTCAGTTATGAGGGACAATGATTTTTTCAGCTGGCGGCGGGAAATGCTGCAACAATTTCAGTCAGTTTCTGCAGGCGAGGGGGTTTTTCATCTTCTCCAGCAGCAGGCAAAAGGGCTGGAATATGACTACTTCGCACTCTGCGTACGGCATCCCGTGCCTTTTACTCGCCCCAGGGTGACGCTGCAATCAACCTATCCGCAGGCCTGGATGGCGCATTATCAAGCCGAGAATTATTTTGCGATCGACCCGGTACTGCGTAAGGAGAATTTTCTTCGTGGGCATTTGCCCTGGAACGATAAGCTATTCAATGATACGCCTGAATTATGGAACGGCGCGCGCGACCACGGATTACGCAAGGGCGTGACGCAGTGTCTGACGCTGCCTAACCATGCTCAGGGATTCCTGTCGGTTTCAGGCGCAAGCCATAGCCAGGGCCCTTTTGCGGAAGACGAACTGGAGATGCGCTTAAGAACCCTAACCGAATTGAGCCTGCTGACGCTATTGCGCCTGGAGGACGAGATGGTTATGCCGCCGGAAATGAAATTTAGTCGACGTGAACTGGAAATTTTGAAATGGACAGCAGAAGGGAAAACCTCGGCTGAGGTCGCAATGATTCTGTCTATCTCTGAAAATACCGTCAATTTCCACCAGAAGAATATGCAGCGAAAATTCAATGCGCCAAACAAAACCCAAATTGCCTGCTATGCCGTAGCGACGGGCTTAATTTGATTTAATTGGTTGTTCTGCGTGCCAGACGTAAGACCGGCTGTTAGTAATACCTTCAGCCGGTAAATGATTACTGACGATATGCCTGTTTAATTTGCTTAACGGTGCTGGAGAATACGGCAGCCTGAGCCTCATCTTCCATCTGCGCGATTTGCTTTTCCATTTTAATAATCACGCGGCCTGCATCAGCCTGACCCATGGCCTGCAGCATCAGCGTTATCATTGCTTTCAGGCACGAAACTTCCTGTGCCAGTTCTTGATTATTTTCCGCAGTGGAAAAATCTGGTGTGCTCATCGATATCCTCGGTTGCTTTCTGCGCAAATGCGCATGACTAAAAGTGAAGGCGGCGCAGTATACCACAAGCAAAGGAAAAAAAAGGAGTGCTGGATTTCCGTTCTCTCATCCGAATGGTGAATGATTTAATTCACTGAATAATACGTATTCATGAGGTCTAAGCGGGCTAATTTTTTCGTGGCGCTGTTTCGTGTTAATAATTGTTACATATTCAGGCGCTTATTTATCACCTACGCAATGTGTTGTGTTTTTACGTAATCTGTATGATGAATGTTAAAAAATAACTATTGCACAACTCTATGTTATGTATGGCTTTCCAGCAGGTGTGCAGACAAATTTCCATCGCGGCGGAAGAAATCTTTCCAACAACATTTTTTGGCTTTTAAAATTAGGTTAAAACCCGGTAATATGTGGGAGATAAGCTATCAGTAGCGTTATCCCTAATTCTGGAGAATATTCCTTTGATCAACGTCCTTCTTGTTGATGACCACGAACTGGTGCGCGCAGGGATACGACGCATTCTGGAAGATATAAAAGGGATTAAAGTTGCCGGCGAGGCCTGCTGCGGTGAAGATGCCGTGAAATGGTGCCGCGCGAATCCCGTAGATGTTGTCCTGATGGATATGAACATGCCGGGTATCGGGGGCCTTGAGGCCACGCGAAAAATTGCCCGTTCCGTTGCCGATGCTAAAGTCATTATGCTTACCGTCCATACGGAAAATCCGCTGCCGGCAAAAGTGATGCAGGCTGGCGCCGCAGGTTACCTTAGTAAAGGCGCCGCGCCGCAAGAGGTCGTGAATGCGATTCGCTGCGTGGCGTCAGGCCAGCGTTACATCGCCTCTGATATCGCCCAGCAGATGGCACTTAGCCAGATCGAACCAGAAAAGGCGGAGTCGCCGTTTGCCAGTTTGTCTGAGCGAGAATTGCAGATTATGCTAATGATTACCAAAGGTCAGAAGGTCAATGAGATCTCAGAGCAGCTGAATCTGAGTCCGAAGACCGTGAATAGCTATCGTTACCGCATGTTCAGTAAATTGAATATTCATGGTGATGTGGAGCTGACGCACCTGGCAATTCGCCATGGCCTGTGCAATGCGGAGTCGTTAGCAAGTCAGTGAGTGATGTTTTTGACGCAAAAGCTTTCCTGAAAACAGTGACCAGCCAGCCGGGCGTCTATCGGATGTATGATGCTGGCGGTACGGTCATCTATGTAGGCAAAGCAAAAGATCTGAAAAAGCGGCTTAGCAGCTATTTCCGTAGCAACCTGGCTTCGCGTAAAACCGAAGCGCTGGTGGCGCTTATCGCCCAGATAGACGTCACGGTGACCCACACCGAAACGGAAGCGCTGCTGCTTGAGCACAACTACATCAAGCTATACCAGCCGCGTTACAACGTGCTGCTGCGCGATGATAAATCCTATCCCTTTATTTTCCTTAGCGGTGATACGCATCCTCGCCTGGCGACGCATCGCGGGGCGAAGCACGCTAAAGGTGAATATTTTGGCCCGTTCCCTAACGGTTACGCGGTTCGCGAAACCTTAGCGCTGCTGCAAAAAATCTTCCCCATCCGCCAATGTGAGAATAGCGTTTATCGCAACCGCTCGCGGCCGTGCCTGCAGTATCAAATTGGCCGCTGTCTGGGGCCGTGCGTCGCGGGACTGGTGAGCGAGGAAGAGTATGCCCAGCAGGTCGACTACGTACGCCTGTTCCTTGCAGGTAAAGACGATCAGGTGCTGACCCAACTGATTGCCCGCATGGAAAAAGCCAGCCAGGCGCTGGAGTTTGAAGAGGCGGCGCGGATCCGCGACCAGATTCAGGCCGTACGCCGGGTTACGGAGAAGCAGTTCGTCTCCAATACCGGGGACGATCTGGACGTTATCGGCGTGGCGTTTGATGCCGGAATGGCGTGCGTCCACGTGCTTTTCATACGCCAGGGGAAAGTTCTTGGTAGCCGCAGCTATTTCCCCAAAGTGCCCAATGGCACCGAGCTTGGTGAAGTGGTGGAAACGTTTGTCGGGCAGTTCTATTTACAGGGCAGCCAGATGCGTACGCTGCCGGGCGAGATCCTGCTGGATTTCAACCTCGGCGACAAAACCCTGCTGGCGGATTCACTCTCTGAACTGGCCGGGCGCCGGGTTAACGTACAGACTAAACCCCGCGGCGATCGCGCGCGCTACCTGAAGCTGGCGCGGACTAACGCCGCGACGGCGCTGACCACCAAAATTTCCCAGCATTCGACGATTACCCAACGCCTGCGGGCGCTGGCGACATTGCTCAAGCTTCCCGCCGTCAACCGGATGGAATGCTTTGATATCAGCCATACGATGGGTGAACAGACGGTTGCGTCGTGCGTGGTTTTTGATAGCAACGGGCCGCTGCGAGCGGAGTATCGCCGCTACAATATCACCGGCATCACGCCGGGAGATGATTATGCGGCGATGAACCAGGTTCTGCGTCGTCGTTACGGCAAGGCAATAGAAGAGAATAAAATCCCCGATGTCATACTGATCGACGGCGGTAAAGGCCAGCTTGGGCAGGCGAAAGCGGTTTTTGCCGAGCTGGATGTGCCGTGGGATAAAAATCATCCTCTGCTATTGGGCGTGGCAAAAGGCAGCGATCGTAAAGCGGGGCTGGAGACGTTATTCTTCGAACCGGAAGGCGAGGGCTTTAGCCTGCCGCCGGATTCCCCCGCGCTGCATGTGATTCAGCATATTCGCGACGAGTCGCACGATCACGCCATTACCGGCCACCGTAAAAAACGGGCAAAAGTAAAAAGCACCAGCACGCTGGAAACCATTGAAGGGGTCGGACCAAAACGCCGACAGATGCTGCTGAAATATATGGGCGGTCTGCAGGGGTTGCAGAAAGCCAGCGTGGAAGAAATTGCTAAAGTACCGGGTATATCTCACGGTCTGGCAGAAAAGATCTTCTACTCGTTGAAACATTAGGGGCTCTGTAGCAACATAGGGCTAATTTTTACTTACAACAGATAGTTACCCGTTACTATGCAATTTAATATCCCTACATTGCTTACCCTGTTTCGCGTCATTCTTATTCCTTTCTTTGTACTGGCGTTTTACCTGCCGTTTACCTGGGCGCCTTTTGCCTGCGCGCTAATTTTCTTTGTTGCCGCCGTGACCGACTGGTTTGATGGTTACCTGGCGCGTCGTTGGAATCAGAGCACCCGTTTCGGCGCCTTTCTCGATCCGGTTGCCGATAAAGTTATGGTTGCCATTGCCATGGTGCTGGTTGCCGAGCATTATCATACCTGGTGGGTGACGTTACCGGCCGCCACGATGATCGCGCGTGAAATTATTATCTCCGCACTGCGCGAGTGGATGGCTGAACTGGGCAAGCGCAGCAGCGTCGCGGTATCCTGGATAGGCAAAGTGAAAACCACGGCGCAAATGGCGGCGCTGGTGTGGATGCTGTGGCGGCCAAATATCTGGGTTGAATGGGCGGGGATTGGTCTGTTTCTCGTCGCGGCTGTGCTGACGCTATGGTCTATGCTGCAATATTTGAACGCGGCGCGCGGCGATTTGCTTGATCAGTGATCGTTTCGACGCAATTTTCAGCAAACAACACAAGGTTTTAAAAAATATCGTTGACTCATTGCGCCAGGTAAGTAGAATGCATCGCATCGAACGGCAGCACAGTCTGGCAGACGATAACAAAATCAAGTAATTAGCAAATTAGCTTGATGATGCGGGAATAGCTCAGTTGGTAGAGCACGACCTTGCCAAGGTCGGGGTCGCGAGTTCGAGTCTCGTTTCCCGCTCCAGTTTAGAACATCGGCAGCTGCGGGTGTTAAAGCATTAAGGCGCGTTAGCAAAGCGGTTATGTAGCGGATTGCAAATCCGTCTAGTCCGGTTCGACTCCGGAACGCGCCTCCACTTTCTTCCCTGGCCGGATGGTGGAATCGGTAGACACAAGGGATTTAAAATCCCTCGGCGTTCGCGCTGTGCGGGTTCAAGTCCCGCTCCGGGTACCATTGGGATAAAGCAGAATAATCAAAGCAATAAGCAGTGTCGTGAAACCACCTACGGGTGGTTTTTTTGTATCTGAAACTCTCCTTTCCGAAGATGCGTCCGAAGATGATTTTTCCGCGAACGCATAGTGATTCATTTTTTCTGACCGCCGACAACCGGAACGATTTTAGTTTTTCTGTCGTAAATTGCCGTTTGCCTCGAATTCTTATGACCAGAAATAGCTTGCTTCTCTTCGAGACTTCCTTCCAGATCAGAAACACCTTTCGCCTTCAGATCATGGAAAGTGAAATCTATCTGCAGGTGCGGGTTCTTTTCCTGCGCTGCGATTTTGGCGTCGCGCCAGCGTGAATTAAAACCGTCGCGGGTGTATTTGCCGCCGCTGGTCTGGTGAATGACAAACAGGCTGCGTATACCCGGCTTTAACGGCAGGGAACGGGCGAGGGCGACAGCTACACGCAGGCGTGGCGACCATGCTTTGATTTGCTTTACGCCTGTTTTTCCCTGGCGGATAAAGATCCCGGTTTCGCGTATCTGGTCTTCAGTCAAAGCCAGCACATCGCTTTGTCTGGCCAGACACAAATAAGCGATTTCCATGGTGGCGCGAACCACGTCCGGAGCAACGTCGTAAACCGCTTTGTATTCTTCGTCGGTGATGTAACGCTCCCTGGCCGTCTCTTTGAATTTCTTAACGCCCTGACAGGGATTATGCTGAACGTAACCCCGCTCATAACCCCAGCGGAATACCCGCGAAAGAAAACTCTTTTCCCGGTTGGCCTGAGTTCGGCTGGATAGGCCGCGCTGATCCATGTAACGGCGGATATGTTCAGGTTTAATTTTATCAGGGTTAATTTTCCCAAAAACGGGTAGAACTTTGCCTGAATACTTTACGTAGTCTTTTCTGGTTTCAGCTGCCAAATCCATAAAATCAGGGGAGCACATAAACTGATCGGCAAGAGTCTGAAAGGTTCTCCTCTCTTTTTCTTCACCCACAGCTTTTTCATAGGCCAACCAAACGGCTGACTGCGGCTCTGAGAGCGCACATAGCCTGATAGCCTTGTTATCCTTATTCCTGAATTCATATGCCGCTTTACCACGGTAGACGCGGGGCGGCATCCAGTTATCGGCAGGGTTTTTACGCTTTCCGGCCATTGAATACCGCTCCGAAATCTGGTTCTTCTTCCTGCAACTCTTCGGTGTTCTGGTTGCGGTATTTTATCGGGTTAGTGAAGTGGCCCCATGTTGTTTTTGGGTGTCCATCAGCCCTTTCTATGAAGAAGATACCAGCCCGGCGCAGTGCTTCGCATTGCCTGGATTTAAGAGTGGTTCCGGTTAGTTCAATCATCTCCTCCCTTGAGATGATGTCGTTTTCGTGTCGCATGGTCTTTCCTCATCATGCCGACTATCGCGTTATCAGCTTCTTCGCATGCGCGTTCGATTTCAGTCCTGGTCAGGGTCTTCTTTCGTACGCTGGCGGATAACCGGCCAATCTTGATATCGAAATCTGAGAGCAATACAGCTCCCGGTTGCCATCGCAGCATAGCGTTCTCCGTTTTCAAAGGGGCAGCTATGCTAGCGATGGTTAGTTTTTATTTCTGATTATGCTTAATCAGGTTTGGTTTATTCAGGAACGCGCCATTTTCGCGGGTGATTTTGGTACTACGCGGGAAATGCATAGCCAGTTCGCAACGTGCGCAGGCTTCGATTATCCCGTTAGTACCATCCGGAAACACGACGTGAAGAGCGTCGCCTCGTTTCAGTGTGAGTTTCAGCATATCAGCGCACCTGTAATGAACGTTCGCCAATCTCAAGGTGAGCGCCCGGCACTGGTTTTAACAGCTCTTCCGGTATCTCTCCGCCGTCAGCGGTAATCTGAGCCGCTGCTGCCTGTGCCGATTCGATGATATCCTTGATTGCCTTCTTATCTGGGATAATAACTGTTTTTACATCGACCAATTGAATACCATCAATTTCGTCAGGGATTTTTTCAACATCATCAATGATGACGCTGACGCTACCTTTACGGGCAGTAAACGTGTTTTTGGCTGTTTTCAGCTTATCTAGCCCGGCCGCCATCAGGCAGAACAGAATATACTTACTCAGGGCCTTATCTTTATTTTCAAAGGATTTCTTGCGCGCAGCCAGGCGCTTCATTTCATCATCGCAGGTGTTGGCGTTACCCAGATAGTTACGCTTGATCACCATGACCGCATCCAGTTTATCGGCCAGCGCACCTTCCAGACCTTCCAACGTATCAGCGATCATTTCCGGAGTCAGTTCATCAGAGCTTTCCAGCAGTTGCAGCAAGCTCTGGTAGTCGGCAGCGATGGCAATAGCAGTGGTGGAAGTCATTATGCTTTCTCCTCGGATTTATTCAGTTCGGCGATACGTCCATTTTTTATATCAGTGAGGCGGCGCAACCGGCCACTGAGGTACCGAGAACGCTGAGTGTCACCTTTTGATTCTGCATCCTTGCGGTGCACTTCGAGTTTTCGGGCAATAGTGCCAAACACCTTTTCAACTTCGTTAACAGACACGCCAGTAGATAGGGTTTCAGCAACGGAGGTAAGGTCGTCGTCTAATTCCTGACGAAGTCGCACTATATCTTCAATGTTTTCGCTGGCTTTTTTGATTTCGAATATCTCATTCAATTTTGAAGTGTATTCATTGTCGTTATGCATGTTCATGTAAACGTCTGCACCAAATCCGAGGTGGGATAGTGCTTTGGTTGTAGCGTCAGTCAGTGATTTTTTGGCGGCTTCTTTCTCCATTTTTAATGCACCATCACCACCCTTGGTGATGTAATCCGTATGTCCATAGGCCGGAATGCGCCCCTTCTTTCCGTCTCGCAGGTACCAGAGTTCAATCCGAATTGTATGTACGGATAAACAGAATAATGAGCCATCCCCGTCCCTTACCGGTTTCTGGCCAATTATTTTTCCTGATTGGTCCTGTATTGGCTCCATAAGCGGCACACCTCGATCTATGCGCTCTTCTTTGATATCAACGCCCCAACCGGTTCCTTCCATTCCGAAAACTTCCGTTGCGCGCATCAGCATGTACTGCGCCCGGATTGAGTGAAGCCCTGCGCCGAAACTGTTCTTTTCGACGAAGGCCGGATCTGTGCGCTGGACTCGATTCCAGACACTAAGGTTTGCTTTGGCCTGGTCGTCACTCAATTCAGATAGATATGATTCAATTTGTTTTGAGGCTATATTTTCATTTGGTTGAGTTGCTGGAATCAAATCTCCGGCATCTGGCATGCGATCTTTGAGGTTGATATCACGAGCCAAACGAGCGGCTTCGCCTGCCACTTTTTCAGCCTTAACGCTTAACTTCTCTTCCGGCTCAGCCCCCTCGCCAGATGCATATACCCCATAGCCCATATCGTTGAGCGTCTCACGCGCCTGTTTGGCCTGGGTATCGGTTACAACCGGCTGCGGCGCTTCCACTTTTTCGCCCACGTTTGAGGCGGTATTTTGCGTCGCCTCTGGTTGTTTAACGGATCCTGTCTCGGTTTCCTCAAAGCGGCCGTTGGCCGCCAGCCATGAATCGATATGGCGGCGCAGGCTGTCAGGGAAATGGTAGGTATCTTTCGCCGGTACGTTTTGTACCACACCGAAGATGCTGGCGCGGTCGTATTTGAGTATCTGCGGCGTGGTGTGCAGCGATGCTGACCAGCGTTTAAAATCTTCCCGGTCATCGGAAATCATCTTCTTAGCGTCCAGAAGGTTTCCGGATAGTACCGGCGCATCAGGCGCCAGCGGGAGAAGGGCGGTAGCGATCTCCTGATCCAGCGTTGCATAAGTGTGTTTATACCCGCGCTTAGAAATTACCACGGGTGTTTTATCATCGGTGCTGGTGCTGGTGCTGGTGCTGAGAGCGGTATTTTTATATACGCCGGGGGCCAGTTCGTCGCGCTTGCCCGGATTCTCAAGCCAGCGTTTAACGAACTGAGAGATAGCCGCTTTGCCAGGCGTCTGGTTTTCAAAGTGGGAGAAAATCCCCTGAATAAGATTGTTCAAACCTTCCACATGCATGCTTTGAATCGGGAAGTTATTTTGCAGGGCGCACAGCACATTAAAGTTAAAGCGATCTTCCTCTTCAAATTCCCCATCGTGGTTTTTCAGGTTATCCAGATAATCCACAACCTGAGAATAAAGATGGCCATCAATCGCAGCGGTGCTAAAAAGCAGGACGGCAGCAAAGCGTTCCTCTGCGGAAACGGTCATCAGGTCGATCACTTCATCGTTGGCAGGTAAACCAGCACTACTTCCGGAAGCGCTATCCTGCACAGTAGAAATCCATTTTTCACCGTCAAAAGTATGCTGCTGGGCGAATGACTTATCGAACTGGCCAACGGTAGGCAGCGGCTGGCCTTCAATGTGTTCCCACAGTTTCGGTTTGAAATAGTTGTCACCATTGGCCGGGTATGACTCCCAGAGTTTGCCGGTCATAATGCTTTCGGCCACTTTTTTGTTTGGCGCATCGATGGCGATCGCCAGCTGCACGGCGCTGCAGTCTTTAATCGCCGATTTCTTTGGCTCAAATAAGCCGTTGTAGATGGTCATTGGTCTTTCCTCTTGGTTTCTGGCGCAGGTCACGCGCCGGTTAATTAAAACGGTACGTCGCTTTCTTCAATCGGAGAGTGATCGATGCACAGCAGCTGCTGAATCTGGTCTTCAATAACACCCAGCTCCTTCTTTGCTTCGGCAGAGATTTTCTCTTTCTTCGCGCGAAGGGCATTAACCTGCATACCAATAATGTCGATTGGCTCTAAAGCCGGAATGGCAACCTCTACCGTTTTGGTAGTAACGAGGACATACAGATCAGGGTATTGCTGTGACATGTCACAGGTGAATGAGTGATAAGACGTTGGTAGATATGGGTTCGTTGTGGCCATAACGTAAACAGTTACGGGGATGGTAAGCGCTTCCATAGCGACTCCTTGTTGATATATACTCGGAGCTGGCCATCAGCTCCTTCGTGGGCGTTGGTCTTTCCTCGTCACAAGCTTGGTCGCTTGTGGCAAATCCGGAAGGTTTGGTCACCATCCGGGGTAAAAGGCCCGCCTTGTGCGGGCCTTTTACCATCTAAAGTTTGCCGGTCTTTCCCGGCCGTCAGAGCTGGTCAGGCTCACTGGTCTTTCCTCGCTGCTCCCCTCTCTTCGAGGGCTTCAGTTTTCACTGAAGGGTCATAAATCGTCACTGTGTGAAAAAAGGTGCCCACCGTGGGGGCTGGGCAAAGACTACACACAGCAATGGATGTTCGTTGCGGTCTTTCCCGCATGTCATCGTACTGTCGGCGACCCGAAGAATTCGCGCCCGTCTTTCCGGACTGTCAGAACTGTTTCTGAACAACTGCCGCGTGGTTAGTGCGTCGTTGATGTGGTAGATATTAGTTATGCGTATATTTATGGTCAAGATAAAAATAATCGTAATGCGAATATTTTTTGTATGCCATTGATAAAAAAGGATAAAAAAAATCCCGACGATGCGGGATTATTTTGGAGGGGAATTTATTGTTTTCTTGTGGCTAGAAGTTCTTCAAAAAGGCGGTCGAATCCACTGACTTTATCTTTTAATTCAGATAGATGCCTTTCTTTTTCGCTCAGAGGAAGTCTTTCGTACAGTTCTACTAATTCTGCCTCTTCTGGTTTCAGAAGTCGCCAGCCAGCAGCTGAATAATCTTGAACGTGGGATCCTGATTTCCTGACATAATTCATTAGTTCAGCGAGGTCTGGCCTAATGTCCTCAGGTTTTACGCCCAGAAGAGCTGAAAATTTTAATGTCGCATCTGTGTTTAGTGGAATGCTGCCATTCAAATACTGACTAACAGTAGCCTGCGTGCTAAAGCCGAGAGCGTCTGCCGCCTTTTCCTGAGTGAGACGTAAAGTTACTTTTTTCTCGTTCCATATGTCACGCAGCCTTTGGGCTGCATCAGCTTCAGCTGCATCAAGCGTTTTCTTTCTCATGGCGCCCATATTATTCGTAAAATTAATTTCCTCCCAATCGTGTAACTATTGACACTTCTATATTCGTGATACTAATATTCATGTGTCACATACATTCTAGGAGGACAAATGGATCTTAAAACCTATCTAAAGACCTCTGGCGTTCGCCAGCAGGATTTCGCTCAAGTGGTTGGCGAGACGCAGGGCTATGTCAGTCGCGTTGCATCAGGAAAATGCCTACTTGGTGCTGCAACTGCATTGAAATGGGCCGCTGCAACTGGCTATCAAGTAACACCGCATGATCTACTCCCCAATATTTACCGAAAACCAACTGACGGACTGCCGGAACAGAATGCAGCTTAACAATCTGCGTTATCGAAATCTGATTACGCTTAATCAATTTTCAGCGACAGGAGACGCTCGAAGTGGAATACCTCGAAGAACTTAAACGAGAGATCTTTAACTGGGCAGCGGAAAGCGGGCAGGAGCTGGTTGCTATCGAGATAAGCCGCATGTGGTTTCGTCTTGGTGGTAATACCGGTTCGCTGAAGCTGCACCAGATCGAAGATGCAGATGGAAACGCCGACTGGCGGGCAATCAACAACAACCGCCAACAAATTTTTCGTTGGTTGCGAGGCGAGACCAAAGCCGCGAGAGCCAAAACTCTGGCGCTGGTCAAAGCGATGGAAGCGGCGCTGCCGGCAGAACGTTACGCGAGGTTGGGTATGTCCACCCAGTATTTAATTTGTGTGGCCATTCGTGAGTTTGCAGCGGCGATTATCGCGTTGTTACTCGACGCCAGAGACGGGCCGCAGCAAGTCGCCAGAGCATTACAAGCTATGCGAGAAACACAACGCCTGACCAGCGTTTAACCTGTACCGAGGAAAGACCAATGAGAACACAAGACCGCATCACCTGGCGGAATGGGTTTCGCCGGAACGGGGTACAAGTCCCGATGGAAGATATCGAATCGATTTTCGAAGAGCGTCGCGCTACTGCGCTGACAATCTGGGAACGTTATGAACTGCGCAAGGCAGAACTGCAGGAAGCGGGACTCACCCAGAAAGAATACGAAATCGCCTGCCGTCAGCTGGCTGACTCGCTGGGGATCTGACTATGAGTATGACGCTTATGGCCAAAGCAATGGCAATCAAGACCGGAAACCCGATTCGAAAACTGGTGCTGATCAAACTGGCTGATAACGCCAATGATTCCGGCGAATGCTGGCCGTCTTACAAACATATTGCGGATCACTGCGAGTGCAGCAAAAGCGCGGTGCGTGACCATATCGATGCGTTAATTTCTATGGGCCTGCTGGTGAAAGAAAACCGCCCGGGCGTAAAAAACGGGAAGGGTAACGCGTCGAATTTGTACTGTATGAAACTTGATAACCCTATGCCGCCAAAAAGCATAGCCCCTATGCCGTCAAAAAGCACAGGTATGCCGCCAAAAAGCATAGCCCCTATGCCGTGTGGCGGCACCAGAACCAGTCACTCTTTTGAACCAGTCATAGAACCTATAGATCCCCCTAACCCCCAGACGGGGGAAGGCGATGAAAAAATTAATTCTGATGCTAAAAAAGCGCTGGAATTTTACAACGAGCAAACCGGTACCCGCTGCCGTGACCTGAAACCGTTTGTGATGATGCTGACGCAGACCGCCACCCGGGAAGGGTACACCCTGGATGAATTGCAGTTAGTTATCCGCTGGGTGCTGGCCACATGGCGCCGCCGTGGCGATAGCCTGCCGAAGCCTGCGAACATCTGCCGGGTAAACCGCTTTGATGGTTATCTCGCCGACGCCGAAGCATGGGCGGTGACCGAAACCGATATTGATCCAGAAGCCGTTATGAACGGGTACAACGAAATTTTTGCTGACGTTCTGCCTGCTGCTGAACTGGACACCGACCGCCGCCGGATGATCACCCGTCTTGCTGCCCACATGAAAAACAAAACTACGGGCGCATTTCTGGGTTATTTCGAAAAATTCCGCGCTGACGCATCCGATTTTTACTTTGGTGAAAATGGCGGCTGGCGCGCCAGCTTTGACTATCTGATGAAACCAGAGACATTGCGTAAGACCAGGGAGGGCGCTTTATGATGCAGATGATGTATTCCACTCAGGAACTGGAATGTCTGGTTCTCGGCTGCCTGATGAACGGTGGCGCTACGCCAGACGCCTTTGATGTGATTGCCAGCACGCCGAGCGAGGCTTTCAGCGTCGCATACTACAGGCAGATTTACGGTGTGATCAAAGCGCAGGCGTTGAGTGGCGGCTTAATTGACATGATGTACATTAGCGAGGCCATCGGCGGACAGGGGACGCTGGCCAATCTCGCCGATATTTGCAAATTCCCGACATCGATCGTCAATCTCAAAGGCTACGCAAAAAAAATGGTAAAGGCCTGGCGAAGCCGAACCATAGCGCAATTACTGCAGGATGGTGCGGATGGGATTCGTGATGCAATAAACCAGGAGCAGCGCGATCAGGTTGTCGAAACTGCCGTGGCGCAGCTGCTGGACATGACCAGCGACACTGGCGACGTGCAGCCGGTACACATGAGTGAATTACTGCCGGTGTACATGGAAACCATGCAGAAGCGCATGGACGGTGAAGAGGGTACCCGCAACCTGAAAACCGGGATCGAGGAACTGGACGACGCGACCGGCGGAATCAACCTGCAGGATTTGATTGTCGTCGCCGGGCGTCCAGGCATGGGAAAAACAGAATTTGCGCTGAAGATTGTCGATGGCGTTACCGCTGCTGGCGGTGGTGCGTTGATATTCAGCATGGAAATGGCTGCTGCGCAAATCGTAGAACGCTCTCTGGCGGGTTCTGGCAACATGTCAGTGTCACGCCTGCGTAATCCCCTCGATATGCAGGACGAGGACTGGGCGCGCTTTACCGCGGCCATGGAGACCATGAACGGGCGCGATATCTGGATCGTTGATGCTACCGATCTGACGATTGAGCAAATCCGCGCCGTTGCCGAAACGCATAAGCGCCGGTATCCGCATCTGGCGATGATCGTTGTCGATTACCTTGGCCTGATTAAAAAACCGAAGGCAGAGCGTAACGACCTCGCGATCGCCCACATATCCCGAAACCTAAAAACTATGGCTATGCGCCTGCATACGCCGACGTTTGCGCTTAGCCAGCTTTCCCGCGCCGTGGATTCCCGCCCGGCGGCCCAGCGCCGCCCGGTCATGTCAGACCTGCGCGATTCCGGTTCCATTGAGCAGGACGCCGACAGCATCATGTTTCTGTACCGCGATGAGGTTTACAACCCGGAAAGCCCGGCGGCTGGCGTCGCTGAAATTATCCTGGGTAAAAGCCGCTTCAGTGCCGCAGGCGCAATTATTTATCAGGAATTTAAAAACGGACACTTTCTGTCAATGGATCAGCATGTTGGCAAAGAGAAAACACGTATCCAACTGGAGGCCGCGAAACCCCGGAAACAACCCCGTAAATACGCTGAGAAATTCAATACCGATGCATTTTAACCGCGCCTGACCAGCGCGATTTAACAGAGGAAAGACCAATGACCACGAATTTAAATTACCCAAAACCAGTAAAACCGGATGATGGCTGCAACTGGCTCCCCGTTATTCTCTGGCGCATGAACGCCGGCGCGCGCGCCCGCAGCCGTTCCGTGTTCGTTGCGGCGCCACGTCCGGCTCCTGTACCCGGCATCACACCGCAAAAACCGATTAAGCGTGAAATTATCGCCCCTACGGTTTCCGGCCGCAGACGCAAAACCCATATCGGCACCGTGATTTATTCCAGAGGTGAAAAAAACGTTCGCCTGAGTGAAGGCGCTACCGTCTGGTCTGCTGGATCTAATGAGCATTTCGATAAGAAAACGGGCCAGCGAGTCGGCAGTATTGGCCGTCACCGTCTGGTGCTGGAGAGTATCCGCCCATTGCAGGCCAGCGACGAACAGCAGGATGCCGGGAGCGTCACCGCGCAGCAGCTGGTAGCCGTGATGAAAGGCAAAACGCTTTCTTACCAGGGCATCCTGGCATTAATCCAGAAGCACTATCCAGATTGTCAGGTGACGATTAAAGAACTTCACGATCGCGTATTCGGCATGTTCATGTCGAATTATGTGGGTATCACCCGTCACGACGATATGCCGGTGGTTCACTTCACGCTTAACAGCGTCGATCCCCGTTATTACATCGAGTCAGCGAAGAACAAGAGGGCATAAGGCATGGCTGGGCAATCAGATTACTTGCCGCCCGGCCTACCGCTCAATCGCGCCAAATGGCCGCAGGAGTGCCAGATCAAAGAGCACTACGACATGCGCGCCTCGGCACTCATACGCCAGCTGTTCGAGAAGAAAGTTACTCGACAGGCCATCGTAGAACAGATTGCAGCGACGCCGGAAAGCTACCGGGAGTTTTTCAAAGAGAGATTGAATTTTTGGCGGGAGAAGCGGACATGAAATTTTCAACACCTGATTTTATGCATTGCAGCCGCAGGACGCTGATGCTGTTCGTACTCAGTGCAAACGTTGTTGGCTGGATAGTCATTATCGCTCTTATTTGGGCTGGATGTGAGGTTGCGCAGTGGGCGCTGGAATGTCTCCGCAGTAGTGGGGTGCTGGCATGAATGGGACTATTGATTTAAACATAAGCGATTTTTCGAGCGAGTTAGAACTTGGTAAATGTGGAGAGTATTACGCCATATTTAAACTCAGTAAGCAGGGCTTTATATGCTTCCCGTCAGACCAAGGATTGCCATACGATATAGTTGTTCAATCTGGTGAGTATTTATTAAGAGGGCAAGTCAGAACAACCTTGTGTATGCGCGACTATGGAAAGTCGAAGAATGTTTTTCGGTTCAGCACCAGAACTGGGAAAGGAACTTGCAGAGCAACTAATTATGGTTCCTGTGACTTTTACGCATTCGTTGTAATTGAAGAGGAAAAAGTGGGTTTTATGGCTGCTAGTGAGATTATTAGTGATAAAAACATTGGCTCTATAAAACAAACAATTGAATTTAGAACGCAGGACAAGACTTATCCAGGTCGGGTTTATCCATCTGGTAAGACAAGATTTCTTAATTTCTCAAGAAACATTGAGGCGTATGAATCATTTAATCGTGTTGCCAACATTATTAAGGATTCGAAATAATGAATGAAAAATACACTTTAATCTATTGCGATCCGCCCTGGACGTACCGCGATAAAGCCAAAGATGGCGAGCGTGGCGTCGGGCATAAATACCAGACCATGACTGTGCTCGATATCTGCCGACTCCCGGTCTGGGAACTGGCCGCTGAAAACTGCCTGCTGGCTATGTGGTGGGTACCGACTCAGCCACTGGAGGCGTTGCGAGTAGTCGAGGCGTGGGGCTTCCGTCTGATGACCATGAAAGGCTTTACGTGGAACAAATGCTACAGCCGGCAGACCGACAAACTGGCCCTCGGAATGGGCCATATGACCAGAGCGAACAGCGAGGATTGCCTTTTCGCTGTGCAGGGGAAATTACCCGCCCGGCTGGATGCCGGGATCGTTCAGTCATTCGTGGCCCCGCGTCTGGAGCATTCGCGCAAACCGGATATCGTGCGCGAAAAGCTGGTGCAGCTGCTGGGCGATGTACCACGTATTGAGTTATTCGCCCGCCAGTCGTCGCATGGTTTCGACGTGTGGGGTAATCAGTGTGAATCGCCAGCAGTGGCGCTGCTGCCTGGCATTGCAGAATATATCGGGGAGGTTGCTTAACCATGAAAAACACTATTCAGGATTTAATGAATCACCAGTTCGCCATGCTGGAAACCGTCACCGATCCCAATATCAAAGGCGATCTGCTTCAGGAAGAGTTATCGAGGGCCAAAGCGGTAGTGGAAATCGTCGGGGTAATGGTTGGCACTTATCGGGTCGCCCTCGACGCTCAAAAGGCTATTTATGACGGTACCGCAGGCAATGTGCCTAAGATTATGGGGATCGAAAAATGATAGAGAAATACACTCCAGCCCAAGAGTTGTTTATCAGGCAGCATATCAAAAGCTCCACTGCGCGGGAATTAACTGAAATGTTTAACGCTCAATTTGGTACAAATAAGAGCGTGGGCGCTATCCGTATCTGGTGCAAATCTCATGGGTTAGGAAAGCAGTTTTTAATTGAGCCGCGCTATACCGATGAGCAGCTAACTTTCATTTATGCCAACAGGAATCTAACGAATGCTGAACTAACAGAACGGTTCAACAGGCGATTCGGTATCGAAAAAAAACCTGACAATATCAAGGATGTAAAGATAGCTCGCGGATGGACTCGCGAACCTAAAGGCCGGAAACGCATTCTTCCCCAGTACATCACTGTTAATAAAGAGAAAATTAGACTCGACGTATACGTATATGAATGCGTACATGGAAAATTACCGACCGGTTATTCGGTTATACATCTGGATAATGATCTTGATAATAACAATATCGATAATCTGCGCGCTGCCCCTAAAGAAATTCGCCGCCTGTTTTCTGGCGCGGGCTACTCTAAAATGCCGCAGGTGCTTGCTCCGGCGCTGTATGCACAAGTTATGCTCCGCCATGCAATCAAACGATTATCCAGCTAACTGAGGTGGTTAATGGCTAAATCATCCGCAGAACGTAAAGCCGCGCAGAGGGCGCGGCAATCTGCCGCCGGCAACCGCAAAATTGAGCTGGTTCTCGATGTTCAGGAACTGGACATGCTGGCGCGTAACTGCGCTGCCCGGCGCCCGGGCCGTGAACCGTACGAACTGGCCGAGTACATAGCTATGTTGATCCGTCAGGATGATGTGCGGCTTAGTGGCCACATCAAATCGATCAGCAAACGCCTGTGTGGAAAATGCGGTGAGTCGCTGCCGATAACATCCTGCCCGTGCGTTGGTGATTCGAAATGCTGGGTAACGCGAGGGTGGCACGAAACTAAACTGTCAGCATAGCGAACAACCATACCAGATAAAACAGAACCGTCAAAAATGGCGGTTTTCTTTTTAATTCAATCGGATATTTTGAGATTTATTGTTGATTTTTAACGATTCGTGCTCTTAAAAATTTGCGCTCACTGTCAGTTGGTAGTATATATACTGTAATTTTATACAGTATTGTTGTTGAGGGAGAGGTAGTGGTTGATAAGAAAGACGCAGGAGACCTTCTCCCCGACGATGGTGATGTACTGATAACGTGTGAAAATGGGAAGATTAAGAAGACGAGAATCGTCCATTCCGATGAGCACGTAGCGACACTTAACGCGTTGTTTGAATTAGCTAAATTGACGGGTTATACCATTATCAAACCAGACGGCAATATGCTATAATTACCCCGTTGGCCTGAACACCCAACACCATGTAATTCTGAACAATTGCTGCGCTAAAGGGGACCCCAATGGCGCAGTATTCTTTTGTAAAAGCACCCGGCGGTGTATTAATTCCGGCAACGCCTGACGCCCGCGATTTTTTAGAAAAAAAAGTCCGCCTGGGCGGTATTCTGTATGCTGATTTTAAGCAGGCAAGAAACCCGGCATTTCACCGTAAATTTTTTGCCCTCCTGAATCTGGGATTTGATTACTGGCAACCCTCCGGCGGCGCAATATCTCCAGCCGATAAAAAACTGGTTCGTGGTTATGTGCAGCTGGTGGCCCACTATGCCGGGCATGCCGACACATTGCAGGAACTGGCTGATCAGTATCTCCGCGATGAAGCAGAAAAACGCGCCGGGAATATCAGTGCGGTTAAATCGTTTGAAGCGTTCCGTTCCTGGGTAACTATCGAAGCTGGTTTTTATACCGAATACCAGATGCCTGATGGCACCACCCGCAAAGAACCCAAATCCATATCGTTCGCAAAAATGGACGATGTAGAATTCTCCCAGCTGTATAAATCCGTATTAGACGTCCTCTGGAATTTTATTCTATTCCGCACCTTCCCCAATCAGCAGGCAGCGGAAAACGCAGCCTCTCAGCTTTTCAGTTATGCGGCCTGAGGCGGACACTATGAAATTCAATATTCGCTCTCAGATCGTCGAAATGGATGTGGCCGACGCCCTGAATTTTGTGGGTTACCCCATCCACATTGGCTCGAATGGCTATGCAAAAGTCACCGGCTGGCATTTTGGCAAGGAAAGATACCTTCATCGCGTCATCATGAATGCGGGACCTCAGGATGTTGTTGATCACATTGATGGTAATAAGCTCAACTGCTCCCGCTCAAATTTGAGGATCTGCACACAGTCAGACAATACCAAAAACGTTGGTTTGAGGAGTGACAATAGCTCGGGAATTCCGGGAGTTTACTGGGTACCCACTCGCCTCAAATGGGCGGCGCAAATTTCAGTTGATGGCAGGACTGTTAGTTTAGGCCGCTTTGATGAAATGGCCGATGCTATCGATGCCCGCCGGAAAGCAGAAGATTTGTATTACGGGGAGTTTGCAGCCAGCAAGGGGGTGCTTTGTGAAAAAGCGCACCAGTAAATCAGACAAACAGCATTTCCAAGATCTCGTAGAGATAGGTTGTATTGTCTGCAAAGTACACCTCGGCGTGTACTCCCCCCCTGAAATTCACCATATCCGTAAAGGGCAGGGCATAGCCCAGCGCGCCGACCACAAAGAAACTCTCCCGCTTTGCCCGCCACACCATAGAACCGGTGGACACGGCGTAGCTATCCACGCAGGGCAAAAAACATGGGAAGAAAACTACGGAACGGAGACTGAATTACTCGAACAGGTCACTAACGAGGTAAAGGAATTACGCTTATGCAGAATTTAATTCCGTCTCTAAGAGCAGCAGATAACGCTAAAAAATGCGGTTGGCCAACGCGTCCGGAAAGCATGAAATTCTGTTCAGGCTCCTTTTTCATTCTGGCGGGCGGCGATTTTGCCCTTCTCTATGCTCGCGCACGCGCGCGTTTAGGGGGCTGATTTATGCCGCTGGTCGCCACCTTCCGTACAGACTGGTTCAGAGTCATTACCGACCTGACCCGAAAAAATCTCACCACTAAGCAAATCGCCGATGAACTTGGCGTTTCAAAATCCGCCGTCCTCGGCTGGAAATCTGGATCAGAGCCTCGCCACGGTCATGGTGAAGCGCTGATTGCTCTCTGGTGTCTGGCTACCAGCTCAGACCGTAAAAAACTCCCTACTGTGCTTTATCGGCAGTGGTGGACGTTCCGCCGCCCTGTTTTTGGTCGGGAAACTGACCAGAAGGGCAACACACAATGACGACTCACTAATTCAGGAGTGAAAAAAAATGGCTCGACCGAAAAAAATCGTTGAGACGCCGGGGCAGGAAAAAGCGGCGCGGGAAGAAAAAACGCTCGTTACAGAGGGGCAGTTAATTACTGCTGAACAGAACGGCGCGCAGCAGCAGGGTAGCGATAGCGGCAAACAGACTGTGCAGCAAAAGGTTTCAACCCTGCTTGATGGTACTCAGCTGGCAGAACGTAACGCCATTCTCGCCACGCTCAACGCGCAGGGCGCTGCTATCGTTGCCCGCTTCGAAGAGTACGACTTCACCGACATTATCGGCCACCCGCTGACCAACTGCCTCGATTTCCTCAATCTGGTACGCAAAGCCACTGATGTAAGTACTGGCGGCACAGCGGAGCAGGTGACAAACGAGGAAGGCAAAAAGCAACCCGTACGCAGTGCGCCGGTATTAACCGAACACGGCTGGCACGTTCCGGGCTAAGGAGAATTTTATGTGTGGTAGCGCACCCAAAGTTGTTCAGTCAGACCCGCAGGCCGAAGCCGATGCAGCAGCAGACGCAGCGGCCAAAGCTGCGAACGCTGACGCAGCAGCGCGCAAAAAGCGCAAACAGGGATCATCCCTGCTGGCCAGCGGCGCAGAAGGCGCGACGGATACAGGTTCTTCCCTGCTGTCCACTGGCGCACAGGCCGCAAAAAATACGTTAGGGGCTTAATTCATGGATCAACTCGCCAGCCGGTTAATCAGGCGCGCTGACACGCTGAAAGCAAATCGCCAGGTGCACGAAAGCGTCTGGCGGGAGTGCTACGACTACACCTATCCGCTGCGCGGGGCCGGGTTTTCGTCCGAGGTGCTGGACGCACAGAGCGCGAAGCACAAGGTTGCAAAGCTGCTGGACGGCACAGCCACCGACAGCGCCCGCATGCTGGCCTCCGCGCTTATGTCAGGGATGACACCTGCGAATGCTCAATGGCTGAATCTCGACAGCGAATTACTGCCTGATGACGCTAAGGCGTGGTTGTCCACCTGTGCAACGCTGGTATGGGAAAATATCCACGCCGCTAACTTTGACGCGGAAGGGTACGAGGCCAACCTCGATGTGGTCTGCGCTGGCTGGTTCGCGCTGTACGTCGATGAGGACAAGGAAGAGGGCGGATTTACCTTTCAGCAGTGGCCGCTGGCGCAATGCTTTGTGACCTCCACCCGCCGGGACGGCATCGTTGACACGATTTATCGCTGCTATCAGCTCACCGCTGAACAGGCCGTGAAAGAATTTGGCGCGGACAAGGTAAGCGAAAAAATCCGCGATGCTGCAAAAAACAAACCCGACGATAAATTTGATTTCCTGCACTGCATTTTCCCGCGCGATACCTACGCCGTAAATGCGAAGCTGGCGCGCAACATGCGCTTTGCATCGTTCAACGTGGAGGTGAGCGGCAAGCGTATTGTGCGTGAATCCGGCTATCACGAATTTCCTGTATGCGTCCCGCGCTGGATGAAAATCCCCGGCGGCTCCTACGGTATAGGCCCGGTATACGACGCGCTGCCGGACTGCAAAGAGCTGAACGAAACCAAACGCATGGAGAAGGCCGCGCAGGATCTGGCTATCTCCGGCATGTGGATTGCTGAAGATGACGGCGTACTCAACCCGCGCACGGTCAAAGTCGGCCCGCGTCGCATCATCGTGGCGAACAGCACCGAAAGCATGAAACCGTTGCTCACCGGCGCAGATTTCAACGTCGCATTTACCGCTGAAGAACGTCTGCAGGCTTCCATCCGCAAAATCATGATGGCCGACCAGCTGCAACCGCAGGACGGCCCGGCGATGACTGCTACCGAAGTGCATGTGCGTGTCGCGCTGATCCGCCAGTTGCTCGGCCCGGTCTATGGCCGTTTCCAGGCTGAATACCTGCAACCGTTGGTAGAGCGTTGCTTCGGTATAGCGTTCCGCGCTGGCGTTTTCCCTCCCGCACCAGAAAGCCTACAGAGTGCCAATTTCAACGTGCGTTATATCTCCCCGCTGGCCCGCGCGCAGAAACTGGAAGATGTGACCGCCATCGAGCGCTATGGCCAGAACATCATGCAGCTGGCGCAGGCGTACCCCGATGTACTGGACAACATGGACAGCGACGAGGCGAGCAAGGTTGTCGGCGAGGCGCTTGGCGTTCCGGCAAAGGTTATGCGCTCCACTGATGCGATCGAGCAACTTCGACAGCAGCGCCAGCAGATGCAACAGCAGCAGGCGCAACAGCAGATGATGATGCAGGCCGGGACGGAAGCCGCAGGCGCAGCAGGGCAGACAGCAGGCGCAGCACTGGGCCAACGATTAGCGGAGGGCTAATGGTTACAAAACAAGTATCACCGGCGGACTACAAGCGCATTTTCGAAGAAATGCCTGGTGGCCAGCAGGTACTGGATGAGTTAACGCGCCGCTTCGGGCGTGAGGCATATGTCAAAGGCGGTACCGAAGGCGACCGCGAAACCTGTTACCGGGCCGGACAGCGTTCCGTGCTCGATTTCATTCTGATGCAAATCAACAAAGCAGACGGAGTAAACGACGATGTGGAAGTTTAAACACTTATTCATGAACACCGAGCAGGGCGCGGAAGCGCCAGAAGGTAACGCAGGGGGTAACGATGCTGGCAATGGTGGCGGTACTGAGAATCCGGGCGGCAGTAATCCTGCTGGTACTTCACTTCTCAGCACCGGCGGCGAACCGGGTGCGGATGAGTGGATACCTGAAAAATACCGCGTTATGGGCGATGACGGAAAACTCAACGTTGAAGGCTCAGCCCGCAAACTGGCGGATGCTTATACGCACCTTGAAAAGCGCATGGGCAGCGGGGACACGCCGCCGAAAACTGCTGATGAGTATGCGCCAAAGGTAGAGGTGGAGGGCTTTAAGTGGGACGAATTCAAAGCCGACCCGCGCATGCAATCCTTCATGAAATCGGCGCATGCCAAAGGCATCACCAACGATCAGATGGGGTTCATCCTAGGCGAATACGCACAGATTGCGCCTGAACTGGTTAGCGGTGCCGCAGCGCTGGATTCTGAAGCGGCAACAACGCAGCTACGTGAGGTATGGAAGACCGACGCCGAATTTAACAAAAACATGGGGATGGCACTTCGGGCATTTAACACCCTTACCGATGACGCCGACAAGGGCCGCATTGATGAAATCGGCAATAACCCGATGGTGATCCGCATGCTGGCAAAAATCGGCGCTGAAATGCAGGAGGATGCGCCGGCAGGCGGTGATGTGAATCTCGAAGAGCAGCAATCAATCCGCGACCTGATGAAGTCTCCGGCCTATATGGATCCGAAACACGCCGACCATGAGAACGTTTCAGCCCGGGTTCGCGCGTACTACCAGAAGCGTTACGGCGATCAAACTGTAGCGTGACATGTCACGACAACTTAATTCAAGGAAATAGCCATGAGCGACAAACAGACCGAAACCGCGTTAAGCGAAGAGCACCAACAATATATTTTTACTACTAAAGCCAATTTACTGGCCGAGCTGATTATTAAACAGATGCCGACCAAATCCGAGGCTGAAGAACTCGCGAAAATGGTTAACTCGGCATTCGAAAAATTAACCGCTTAATTCCAGTAGCTGTATTTTATTAAAACCGAGGAAAGACCAATGAGTGACAAAGATATCGAACAGCAAATTAAGGCCAAAGGCTTAACCGCACCGCGCGTAACGCCGGAGCATATCCAAAGTGTTATCAGCCATGAATTGTATTTCACCGCTCAGCAAGGCGTCTATGGGGAAGCTGTATTCCACGTAACCGACCTGAAAGATACACCGGCATACCCAGTACATAAAAGCCTTGGGCTGCTTACTTTCTGTGTGATGGTTTTGAAGAACGGCTTCACCGTCACGGGCGAAAGCGCCTGCGCCAGCCCGGAAAATTTCGACCCTGAAATCGGGCGCAAGATTGCACGCGATAACGCGGTAAATAAAATCTGGATGCTGGAAGGTTATCTTCTGAAACAGAAATTAAGTGAGACGCCAGCTGTCTTACAAAGCGACTTACCGCCGCATCAACTGCGGGTACTGGAAGAGTTAACTCAACTAAGCGAAAATCTTGAGAAACTTAACAATTTTATTAATGGAGACAGTGGTATTTTTAACAGGCTCGATCCGGAAGAACAAAAGCGCCTGCGTGACCAGTCTAATTTTATGACGGAATATCAAACTGTGTTAGCCCAGCGAGTTGCCGCGTTCTAAAAACTAACAAATGTCATGAAGTCCAGAAAGCCAGCCTAACCCGCTGGCTTTTTTATTTGGTCGGGATTCCGACCGCACACCTCGTTAACAATCACTCCATAACCAGCCCGGCGGGGACGCCGGATACCTGATTTCTCCCGCAATGCGCCAGCGCCAACCGCATTGTGCAGATTTGGGCCGGGAAACCGACACCCCGCAGGCGATTTTTTACTGGAGTGATTTTTATGTCATTTGATACAAACAAGAACATGATCACCGCTGCGTTTGTTACGCAGTTTCATGATTCTTTCGAAATTGCTGCACAGCAAAAGGATTCGCGCCTGCAAGCGGCTGTCCATGACCGTGGCAGCATCACCGGTGCGTCGTTCACCATCAACGATATGGGTACCATTGAGATGACCCAGATCACCACGCGTTTCGGTGATACCGTCTGGGATGTTCCGGAAGCCGGTACCCGTAATGCGCTGATGGCCGACTACGGCGTTTTCGTCCCGGTTGAGAAACGCGACCTGCGCAAGCTGATTGCCGACCCACAGGGGCCGTATTTGCAGCTCACCCTGTCCGCCGCCAACCGCAAAAAAGACGATGTTATTTACCGCGCGCTGCTCGATGCGGTACTGCGCAAGACCGAGAACAACGGCGCGTATGCATCCGTTACGCTCCCGGCCTCGCAGAAAATCGTTGCTGGCGGTACCGGCATGACCAAAGCCAAGCTGATCGCAGCAAAAGCGATGTTCCGCCGTAACGAGTGTGACGAGCAGAACGGCGAAGAGCTGTACATGACGTACAACGCAGACATGCTGACGCAGATCCTCAGCGATACCACGCTGACCAGCGCCGACTTTATGGCGGTTAAAATGCTTCAGGAAGGTACGGTGAACGGAAACTGGCTGGGCTTCAAATGGCTGGCTTACGAGAAACTGGACTCTGTGACCGCCGAAAGCGTCACCACCAAAACCGCAGCAGCCTGGTGTAAATCCGCTGTGCATTTCGGTACTGGCGCTGAGTACAACGTCGATATCGGTCCGCGCCGCGATAAAAATAACACCATCCAGATTTCCGTTGATGCGTCCTATGGTGCTGGCCGTGCCAACGAGAAAAAAGTCGTTGCCATCGATTTTGTAGCATAAAGCCGCTGGTACCTTTGCCGGGGGATCCCTCCCGGCCTTTTTTCATCTGAGGTAAGGCTATGGCTTCCAGTATCTCTATCTGTTCTAACGCACTGCTGGCGCTCGGCGCTCACCCAATCAACAGCTTTGACGAAGCGAGCGAACACGCCCGCCTGTGTTCCAATATTTACCCCACCGTACGCAACGACCTGCTGCGAAAACATCCATGGAACTGTGCGGTAAAACGCGTTGTGCTCTCACCGTCCAGCACCGCGCCCGCATTTGGTTTCGGGTACCAGTTCCCGCTACCGGGCGATTTAATCCGGATCCTGTCCGTCGGTCGTGAGTATGAGGATATCGGGTTCCGCGTCGAAGGAAACCGCCTGCTGGCGAACCAGAACGTGATTTATCTGCGCTACCTGTTCCGCAACGAGGATGAATCAACATGGGATTCGTCGCTGGTCAATCTGGCCGAAGCGTTCATGGCCGCAAAACTGGCGTATGCCGTCACCGGCTCCGCGAGTCTGCGCGACAGTCTGACGCAGGAAGCTGCATATCTTCTTCGCCAGGCTAAATCTATCGACGGGCAGGAAGAACCGCCGGAAACATTGGACGGCTATCCAACTTATGAATCGAGGTTCTGATGCGCGCGAACCTGATAAAAACTAATTTTACAGCCGGGGAAATTTCCCCGCGCCTGATGGGGCGTGTTGATATCGCCCGCTACGCCAACGGTGCAAAAATTATCGAAAACGCGGTGTGTGTGGTGCAGGGCGGTGTCGTTCGCCGACCGGGTACGCGCTTTGCAGCTGCTGCTAAATATGGTGACCGGACAGCACGACTGATCCCCTACGTCTTTAACCGCTCGCAGGCGTACATGCTCGAATTCGGCGACGGATACCTGCGCATTTACCAGAACGGCCGGCAGCTGGTAAACGACGATAATACCCCGTATGAAATCGCCAGCCCGTACACCGTCGATATGTTGTCTGAGGTGAATTACGTGCAGGGCGCTGACACGATGTTTTTAGTGCACCAGAGCGTCCCGCCGCACCGCTTACAGCGTAAGGGGCAAACTGACTGGGTACTGGAAGCTGCGCCGTTTATCGTTGAGCCATTCGACGAAATCCGTGACACGCCGGAGAAATGGTGTAAGCCATCAGTGAAAGAATTCGTTGGCTCAGAAATCACGCTGACGCTCAGTGATGCCGAACCCGCAGATGATGACGATTCCCCCGCGTTTACTGGAACCGGCTGGGTAGCGGAGGACGTTGGTTCGTACGTTCGCATTAACAGTGGTCTGGTGCTGATTAAGAGCATCACCAGCGCGCAGGTCGCAGTCGGTACCATCCGCACCGATTTAAGCGCGACGCAGGCGGCATCCCCCGGAGCCTGGACACGTGAAGATACTGTCTGGACGGAGGAATTTGGCTACCCCGGCGCGGTGACGCTGTACCAGCAGCGGCTGGTTCTGGCTGGTTCCCCACAGTACCCGCAAACAATCTGGTGGAGCGAAACCGGCGTTTACCTGTCGTTTGAGCTGGGAACGGACGACGACGACGCGATCAGCTTTACGCTGTCTTCTGACCAGTTAAACCCGATTGTGCATCTGGCGCAGATGAATACGCTTATCGCGCTGACGTACGGCGGCGAGTTTACAATCACTGCCGGCAGCGACGCGGCGATCACCCCGACCAATATTTCGGTAAAAAATCCCAGCCCGTACGGTTGCAACAGCATTCGGCCGGTTCGCGTCGGTACCGAAATTATGTTTATCCAGCGCGCCGGGAAAAAACTGTATGCCGTGGCGTATGACCCCGATAGCTACGTTTCGTATTCCGCCAATGATTTAACGGTGCTGGCCGAACACATCACGTCCGGCGGCGTCCTCGATATGGCGTATCAACAACAGCCTGATGCGTTCGTGTGGCTGATCCGCGCCGATGGCGTACTGGTCACAATGGGGATCGACCGGGCGCAGGATGTAGTCGCATGGTCACGCCAGATCACCGATGGCGTTTTTGAATCGGTGGCGAGTATTCCCTCCGAAAGCGACGACGTGATTTATGTGCTGGTGCGCCGGGAAGTTAACGGCCAGACCGTTCGTTATGTTGAAGTGTTCGACAGCACCCTGAATACCGATTCCGCAGTAACCGGCTCCAGTTCCGAAGGTGCCACCACGTGGACAGGTCTTTCTCATCTCAATGGAAAAACGGTTGATGTAGTGGCCGATGGTTCCGTGATGCCACAGGCAACGGTAACAGACGGGAAAATCACTCTCAGCCGCAAAGCGAAAAAAATCGAAGTCGGCCTGCATTATGAAACCACCATACAGACACTGACGCCGGAAATCTCAACGACCGAAGGCACCACGCAGAACGCCCGCAAGCGTACCAGCGAAGTTACGCTGCGCTTCATGGAAACCACCGGCGCGGAGTGCAACGGTCAAGTGATCCCGTTCCGTACCTTCGGCCCGAAAATCCTTAACCAGCCCGCACCGCTTTTCACCGGTGATCATTATTTCGGGAAACTTGGCTGGGAGCGCGGGGAAGACACTTTGATTATTCAGCAACGCCAGCCGCTGCCGTTTCACCTGCTGGCAATTATTTTTACGTTCTCCAGCAACGGGGGTTAATGATGATCCGCAACGCAACCGCCGGTGACATTCCGGCGCTTATTGAACTGGGAACCCGGATGTACCTGGAATCCTGCTATTCCGAAAACTCACCTTTTGACGCGGACAAATGCGCGGAACTGGCTGAGAGCCTGATTTATTCCGCTGCCGGCTGCGTGCTGGTGGCTGAAAAGAATGGTCAGGTGATTGGCTGGCTCGGCGGAGGTATCGCGGAACAGTTTTTTTCCCGCCAGCTGATGGCGTTTGAATATGGACTGTTCGTCGCTCCGGAGCATCGTGGCGGCAGTGCTGGCCCACGGCTTGCCCGCGCATTTATCGAATGGTCGAAAGAACACGGCGCCGCAGTGATCAATATGGGGATCACTACTGGCGTCAATGCCGAGCGTACTGGCCAGCTTTATTCCCGCCTCGGTCTGCAATGTACCGGGCTGCTTTATTCGATGGGGGTTTAACGATGTGTACAGGTGTTGAAATCGCGTTGGTGGCTTCTTCTGTTCTCGCTGCTGGTGGTGCAGTGGCCAGCGGCCAGCAGCAAAAGAAAATGGCGAACTATCAGGCCGCGCAGGCTGAAGCCGACGCCGAAGCATCAAAAGCAGCGGCGAAAGTTGAAGCGGAGCGTATTCGTAAAGCCGGTCGCCAGCAGGCTTCCGCCGCCAATGCTGCGTTGGCAGCTTCAGGCGTTGAGACGGGAGAGGGAACGGCGCTGCGCGTCACGTCAGGTATTACTGGGGATGCGGAGCAGGACGCCTACCAGACAATCCTTAATGGCGTGAATTCTTCTAATCGCCTGCAGGCGCAGGCACAAGCCGACAGGATCAGCGGCAGTAATGCGGCGACAGCGGGGAATATCAGCGCCGGCAGTTCGCTTTTGAGCGCTGGCGGGACGGCATACAGCGGCTGGAAAAAAGCAAAAACAGGCAAATACGGTTTATATGCGGAGTAAGTGACGTGAGAATTCCAACGGGTAATTTTGGTAATGTAACACCGCAGGCACAGCAGACGCGTGTCGCTGTTAGCAATGTAGGCACTATCGGCAATGCGGTATCTGGTTTTGGGGCCGCTACAGGACAGGTAGCAGAACAAGTACAGCATGAGCAGGATAAAGCCGATGTGGCAGCCACACAGGCTATTTTGACCGATCTGGAAGCTAAATCTAATGACCGCTGGGAAAACCCCGAGACGGGCGCTACGGTCACGCGTCAGGGCTTTAAATCATCTGGTGTGGTTTCCGATATGGATAAGGCCGATGCCGGAGACTATGAGGAAGCGCGCAAGCGCGTGCCGGCGAGTCAGTTAACCTATTTTGATGCACAGTGGAAAGCGGGGCAGGTACGCCGGACAAGTACCTACAGCGGTTTCGAGCGTGCACAGACGGATGAGGCCCAGCGCCAGCAGCTTAATGCTACGGTGACCACTTCCGTCGAACAGGAGGCCAGTGCATACGATAATCCGATGCAGGCAGGGCTGATACGTAGCGCCCGTAAACACTCGATCGAGATGTATGGCCAGGCGCGTGGCTGGCCGCAGGAGCGCATCGACGCGGCGGTATCAGAAGCGAATCAAAAAGCGCTGGAGCAGCGCGCGCAGAACTACGCGGTAACCAATCCCACTGGCTGGCTGAATGGCGATTTTACGTTGATTAACAGCAGCACCGGCGAACTCGATATGCGCGCCGTTGGCCTGGTGGAGTCCGGTGGTAAGCACCGCAATGCGGATGGTAGTCTTGTTACATCACCCGCTGGCGCGCAGGGTGAATTTCAGTTGATGCCGGACACAGGGAAAGAACTGGCGGCTAAACGTGGCGTGGAATACAACCCGGACGATCCTGTGCAGCATGCGCAGCTGGCGCGTGATTATGCCGGGCAGCTCAGTAAAAAATACCAGTCAGAACCACTGGCAGGGGCCGCGTATAACTGGGGGATGGGTAACGTCGATAAGCTGATCGCTAAAGTCGGCGACCCGCGCAAAGGCGAAATATCGATGGCTGATTTCGTTAAGCAGCTGCCCGCCGAAACGCGCGGTTGGCTTTCCCGCTATAACAAAAATAAAACCGGCCTTGATCCGGTGGCCGTGAATAAAATCGACAATATCGCCGAGGCACAAATACGGGAACAACGCGCGGCAGTACGTCAGCAGGTTGACCCTATTCTCAACAATACGATGGCGCAGCTGTACAACGGCGAAGTGCCGGACGCCATGCCGAACGCATCCACCATTCTATTTGCTTATGGTGAACAGGGGCAGACAGCGGTCAAGCAGCTGGATATTGCGATCGATAACGCCAGAACTTTCCAGGCTATTCAGTACGTCACCCCGGCAGAACAGCAGGCCGAACTGGCGAAAGTGAAACCGCAGGCAAACGACCCGGATTATGCGCTAAAACTTGATGCGCACGGCAAACTTAGTGCGCTGGTGCAGAAGAGTAACGCCAATATTCAGGCGCAGCGCGATTCCGCCCGCTTTAACGACGCGCTGATCTCCGGTGAGAAACTCGACCCGAGCAATAAATCCATGCAGAAGGCGGCGGACAATACGCCATCGGCGCTTAATTTCCGCATTAACGATGCCACCACGCACGACGCTATAGTACAGCAGGTAAATCAGACCGGTATTATCCCGTCGCAGGTTACATCGCAACTGAATGCTATCGCCCGCTCCAGTAGCCCGGATGTGGTGAAGCAAGGTTCTACCTTGTTTGAAGCCATTTACGACACGGATCCCGCGTCGGTGGGCGATATGCCGAAGGATATGCAGAGCTTTTATCTTACGGTTAAACAGTTGACCGATGCTGGCATGGCGTCAGATGAAGCGGTGAAGCAAGCCCAGAATATTACTTATAACCAGACTGATGCTTTTAAAGCGCAGCTATCTTCCACCCAAAGCACCAAAGAGTATAAAAACGATCGCGCCAGCGCTATGGATTCGGCTGTTAGTAATATGGCGCAAATCTTTCGTTGGGACCCTTCGGCGGATGATTCAACGCCAGAAGCAGTACATTTCCGAAATGACTACCAGTCCCTTTACGACATCAACTATCGCAATTCTGGCGGCAATGCTGATGTCGCAAAAAAAATGACCAATACCCAGATCGCTCGCACCTGGAGCATTAGCGAAGTAAACGGTAGTGCCCAGTTCATGAAATATGCTCCTGAAGCGCTTTATAACTTTGGCCCAAAAGGTTGGGTTGCCGAGCAGTGGAAAGAGGAAAAAGAGCGCCTTTCCTATGGCGATCGCAGAGATGAAATATCGACCAGTCCAACCCAATTAGGGATCACCTCAGGCTCAGCACCCGTAATCACGTCATACACTCCAGAATCTAGGATCGGTGGCGAGCTGGAAATTACCCCAGACGTTTTAACTACGCACAATGGTGATTACGCCATTATGGTTCGTATGAAGGATAAAGAGGGTATCGAGAGCGTACAGCCTTATTACGATAAATTCGGCCGTCCTATGCGCTGGAAACCGTCTTTAGAAGTGTGGGAGCCTTACCAAAAAATGCAGCGGGAGAGGGCACAGCAAGAAGAATATGAGATCTCTCGCGGTAAAGATATTCGTGGATTTAAGGAAAAACATCGCGCGCTCGATGAGCAGTATCAACGTTTGCATGGTGAACGAGTGGATCGCCTTAAAAACTATTTCTCGTGGAGCAATGAATAATGCCTATCTATCCGCAATCAAACGCGCCGAGTGTTATGGATAACGCACTTCAGGCCCCAACGGGCTTTGACGTTTCTCTGCCTGATGGTACTAACCCAGAGCCGCAGCAGGCTGGGCCTTCTGTATGGAATGCAGCATTTCGACAGAATAACCTGCTGGCGGGAATATTCCGCCCGGCTAAGCAATTTGAACCAGCCGAAGGGTACAACCCTTACACAGATAAGAATGAAATTCATGGCTATGAGCAATGGGGATCGGTGTTCGCTGATTCTCAGTCACCAGAGGAAACCGCTTGGATTAAAAATAAAATTGACGAGGAAAATGAAGACCGGCGCGTACTTTCAGAGGCGGGGGCGGAAGGTACGTTAGCAAGCATTGCTGCGGGTGTTATCGACCCGGTTACCGTAGCGTCAATGTTCATTCCTGGCGCACAGGGTACTTTGGCCGCGCGTATCGGTTCGCAGGTAGCGATCGGTGCCGCCGGTACCGCACTTAGCGAAGTTGCACTTAATAACCAGCAGTTCACAAGGACACTGGGTGAAAGTGCAGCGCATATCACCGCCGGAGCTATGTTCAGCGGTATTTTCGCAAGTGCTGGTGCAATTCTATCCCCCGGAGTCAGAGCCGCAGCCACACGTGAAATGGCCGATGCACTTGAAAATGTAGGTACGGCTAACGCTATTAATCGTGGCATAGACAGCCTACCTGATGGTGGAAGCGTGGGCGCTATGCGGATAAAACAGGCAACTCTTGACGACCTCACTCTTGACGGAGGAAAGGCTGCAGATATTGCGTTAAAAGCTGGCGGGTACATGACGCCTATATCACGTGTTATATCGTCGCCGTCACGCAACGCGCGGATCACAGCACTGGAACTAGCGGAAAATAACTTTGCGCTGCGCGGTAATCAACGCGGGTTCGAGACTCCCGTAGCCGCTGAAACCCGTGTACGCGGCTGGCGAAGGGAGGAAGCCGCTGTAGTGGTTACAAATAAGCAGGCATACGCTAAATATAAGGCTGACGGCGGAGATTTAAACTATACCCGATTCCGTGAAGAAGTTGGCGACGCCATGAGAAATGGTGATATCCACGGTAACGCTGCTGTTCAGGATGCCGCGCGTGCATTGCGTCAGGTAGTCGATAGGGTAAAAGTTGCTCAGCAGGATCTTGGCTTACTACCACCTGACGCTGAGTTAAAAGCATTGGGCCAAACCAGTTACTTCCCTCGAATCTACAGAGTTGGGAAAATTGTGGAGGAACGAGATAAATTCCGTGAGCTTTTAGTTAACTGGTGGTCGCGTGGCGCTTCGGCTATGCCACGGGAAGATGCGGAAATCGCCGCAGATGCAACGATCAATAAAATTGTTGGCGCAAAAATACCTCAAGACTTCGTGAATGTGTTCACCGTTAAAGTTCCTGGCAGTTCGCGGCAGCGGACTCTAAACCTCCCGGACAAAATGATGCGGGACTATCTGGAGAGTGATGCTAACTACGTATTGCAGCGGCATATCCGGGAAGCTGCGCCGGATATTGAATTAACCAAAGTGTTTGGACACAGGAACCTTGAGTCTCAACTTAAAGCGATACAGGATGAATACGATGAACTGATGCGGGCGCGCCCTCAGGACCAGGCTAAATTAGCCAAAGCCCGTGAGAATGATATCCGGGATATTACGGCCATGCGTGATCGGTTGGTCGGTACGTATGGTATGCCTGACGACCCATCATCCTTTTTTGTACGAGCTGGCCGGGCTATGCGTAACGTTAACTTCGTAACTAAACTCGGCGGTATGACGGTTTCCGCTATTCCCGATCTCGCTCGCGGAGTGATGGTCAACGGGTTCAGTAAAACCATGAAGGGTTATGGTGCGCTGATATCCAAATCGCCGGCGTTTGCAGCCAACAAAAGCGAAATGAAAAAGATGGGGGTTATGGTCGAAACGGTGCTTAACTCCCGTTCGCGTCTGATGGCTGATCTGGTTGACAGTTCTACGCGTACGAACGCGGCCGAAGCTGGGTTAGATCGCGTTACTGATGTGTTCGGAAAGCTCACTCTGATGGGGCAATACAACGACATTAACAAAGCGATTAATGGCATGGTGACTGCTGACAGCATTCTCTCTGGTGCAGCCTCGGCCCCCAGAATTGCTAAACTGGGTATCAGCCCTGCGACAGCAGCGCGCATAAATGACCAGTTCCGAAAATATGGCGAAGTGCTTGATGGCTGGCATATCGGCAATTTTGACAAATGGGATGATGATTATGCCGCCGGCGTGTTTCAGTCTGCAGTTCTGAAGGATACCAACAACATCATTATCACGCCGGGCGTAGGAGACACGCCGTTATGGGCAAGTTCTCCAATCGGGCGTACTGTATTCCAGTTCCGTTCATTCACGACAGCATCGTATAACCGGGCCACAATCGGTGGTTTATCAGAAGGTACGGCACAGTTTTACTATGGTACGGCCTTTCAAATTGCGCTTGGCGCGCTAACGTATTCACTAAAACAGGCAGCGAATGGTAAAGAGGTCGACTGGTCACCGCAAAAACTGACGCTTGAGGGTATTGATCGTTCTGGTATTCTCGGCCCACTGATGGAATACAACAACATGGCAGAGAAGGCCACAGGCGGGATGTTTGGATTAGGGCCGCTGCTCGGTACCGGTACGCAATCCCGTTATGCCAGTCGCGGCTTTATCGGTTCTGCTCTGGGGCCAACCTTCGGCCTGCTCGATACTGTTACCGATGTGACCGCCGGCGTGCTGAATGGTGACGCTGGCGACCGTGTGCTGCATAGCGTGCGTACGCTGTTACCCGGTAATAATCTGTTCTGGATTGCACCACTGATTAACCAGGTAGACCCCGGTATGCGTTAATCGCAATCAGATTTATTTACCGTGAATGTAAATAACGGGGTGTCTACTGCCGAGTAAAAGTAATAGTGCAGTTTTACACCCCGCTGTTTGAAGGCATCAAAGTACCAATTGCCATACCCGAATGGTGCACAATATTTGTTCACAATTTGCTGTTTAGTTAATGAGATTGATTGTTTGTCAGGGATGTTAGCTTGAGTAACGGGTTTTTTGGTGTCGGTAGCACCTATGACTACCAGGAGAGAAACATCTTTTTCACCAACATCTAAAGCTTTTAAGCGCACGCTTCTATTGACCATTTCATAATTAGCCACGCCAACAATTTCTGGTTTGAGTGATTTTGCCATTTCCCCATCTGGAGGAAAGTCATATTTAACTTCTTTGGCGCATACGGTAGAAGTTACGATAAACAGTATTAAGGGGAATAAAGTTTTCACAGGGAGCCTCTGAATGAAAATGATTATATTAATGTCGGCTAGTTTTATACGTACATCGCTGCATGTGCAATAGTCAGGATTCCGACCTCTAGCCCGGCACATTATAGCCCTATGGATAACCACGGGGCTTTTTTATGCATTCAGATTACAAAACTCGCCTGACCGCTCTTAGCGATAAGCTCACCGATGTAGTTCTGGAAGAAGCCGATCCGGACAACTGGCCGGGGGCAGGGAAGGAAATCACAAAGCACACCAAACAGGAACGCGGTGATCGGTACTGGCATAAGAAGAACGCGGCCGCATCGCTGACGCTGCTGGTAAAAGTCCATTCGCTGATTGGCATGCACACGCGCGGGGGGACGCCTAAACCCGGCGAGGATCCGGACGATGAAGCATTCCGCCTGGGGCAACAGGTATCTGCGGCTGAACGGGCAGCACAGGAAGTTATCGAACGCATACAACAGCGGAAAAAATGATTTCATTCGTCGCCTTTTTCATCATATGGGCGGAGCGGATGGGGTGGGAGGTTCCCGACTGCCATTATCGAGCCTGCCACTGGCTGGAACATCGCGGAGATCTCGCGGTGCTTCGCTGTTTCCGTGGCTTCGGTAAATCCACCATTCTGGCGGTGTATAACGCATGGAGATATTACCAGAACCGTCAGTACCGCATTCTTCACCAGTCTGAGGCCGATGGCACCGCGTACAAAACCAGCCGCGATACGCAGAACGTTTTACGCAATCACCCACTGACCAAAGGCATGCTACCGGATGGACAGGGAACCGTTGAGCAATGGTGGGTTAATGGTTCGCTGGATATGCGTAACGGCAGCATGTACGCAAAGGGGATCCTCTCTAACGTTACCTCGGCCCGTGCCGATGAATGCCAGAACGATGACGTAGAAGTACCCCGCAATATCCAGACGCCAGAGGCGCGGGAAAAGCTGCGTTATCGTCTCGGTGAGCAGACGCATATTCTTGTCCCCGGTGGGCGAAAGCTGTTTATCGGCACACCGCATACCCACGATAGCCTTTACGATGAGGTTGAATCTATGGGCGCCGACTGTCTGACCATCAAACTATTCGGTAAAGAATTTCGTATCGAGGAAAAACAGGCCACCGCGAGCCATTACTCGTTACCGTTCCGGCCGGAATATGTTTTCGTCGGTATTCACATTGGCGCGCGACTGCTCGTTGAAGGCGTTGATTATCGACTGACTGATGATGGTATCGAGTTTGCCGAGGCTCCCGGTACCACCGTAGACTGTTACGCCGATTGCGAATGGCCAGAACGGTTCACCCCGGAGGAAATGACAAAGCGCCGTCGTGAGACTCGCACAATCAACGAATGGGACAGCCAGTACCAGCTGCACAGTAAACCGGTTGGCGAGGTTCGTCTCGATCCCGACCGTATCCGTGAGTATAACGTCCAGCCCGAAATCCGATACGCGAACCGCTCCTGCTCGATGTGGCTTGGTCAGACGCAAATCGTTGGCGCTGTCGCTTGGTGGGATGTGGCCACAGGCAAAGTCAAGGCCGACGCCTCGGCATTCTCCCTGATTTTCACCGACGCGCGCGGGCATCTGTACTGGCATGTTTGCCAGGGGCTTACGGGCGAACTGGCGGAATTCGACGACAACGACAAAATCACCGGCGGCCAGGTGATGCAGATTAAAGAACTGGTGCTGAAGTATCAGATCCCGCTGGTATGCGTTGAGGTGAACGGCCCCGGCAGCTTTGCCGGGAAATTGCTGATTCAGGCGCTGAAGGGTACCGGCTGCGGTGTACGGGAAGAATTCAGCGTGACCAATAAACAAAAGCGCATCCTCGATGCATTCGAAGCGCCGCTGTCGTCGCGGTTCCTTTGGGCGCATACCGACGTGCTCGACGGGCCGATGTACGACCAGATGCGCGACTTTAACCCGGCGCTGACTAATCAGCCTGATGACTTTATCGACTCCGGATCGGGCGCTATCAGCTCAACACCAGTGCGCATTGGTAAATTGGTCGGGATTCCGACCGCACAGGCGCGGGAACATTGGCAACCAAACGATGGCGATCACATGGTCGCCGTAGATTACTAGCCGCCGGAGTCCCTCGTATGTCGGTACCGAACCAGACACCCTATAACATCTATACTGCCAACGGGCTGACCACTGTCTTTGCCTATGAGTTTTACCTGATCAGCGCCAGCGACATTCAGGTGACAATCAACGGCAATGAAGTAACGTCCGGCTATACCGTGTCTGGTGTGGGTAATACTGGTGGCGGAGAGATTACTTTTCTTACCGCGCCGGCCAATGGTTCTACCGTCATTTTTGAACGCGTTACGCCGACATACCGGCTCACCGATTACCAGGACAATGGCGACCTGCTGGCCGATACGGTTAACAAAGATTTTGACCGTCTATGGATGGCTATTCAGCGTGCGTTTATTTATTTAGGCGTTGCGCTCAGGAGACCGCTTTTCGGTGGAGGACCATTCAATGCAGATGGTTATCGCATTGAAAATTTAAGCAGTCCGATAAATGATCACGATGCTGTTACAAAAGAGTATTCAGACAGGATCCTTAAACTTAATCTTGAAAGAGTTTTAAGAGTTCCCGAAAGTTACGTGAATGCGTTACCGTCAGCTAACTACAGGGCAAATAAAGTATTGGCCTTCAACAGTGAAGGGAACCCGATTACTGTACTTCCTGCAAGTGGCAGCGCCAGTGACGTGCTTATAGAACTGGCAAGCACGGAACCGGGTAGCGGGGCTGATTTGGTTGCAGGGGCGCGAAAATACTTCAGGGTTACTGATTATCCGGGTGGCACACCAAACTCGAAGATTACCAGAAACAGCGATGGAACGCTCATCATCCTCAAAGGAACCAATAATACGAATGCGATAAAAGCAGCGATTGCTGATGCACAGACTAGCAATGGAGTAGTATATTTCCCCGCGCCTGAGAATGGTAGTTCATACCTCTATGATGATACTTTATTTCCGGTGGTAACATCCGGCGCTTTATGGCGTGGCGCTTCGCTTCTTGGGGACGGTAAGACCGCAACGAAGCTCATATTTGATGGAGGGGATAAACCTGCTGTACATGTAAAAGGTACATCCGGGTGGCCTACGAATATATTCATTCAAGGCATATCTCTTTATTCTGCTAATGATTTTGTAGGGGAAGGGTGGAAGCTTCAGGGAATAACTGGTGTCAGATTAACAGATTTTGCCGCGTACAGGTTTGGTGATGGGGGCTTGTCTTTCTCAAATGGTTCTGCAACGGGTATTTTTACAGAGTTTAATATCATTCAAGATGGCTGGTTAGAAAATAATAAAACAAATAAAAAATTCAGGAAAGATGGTGGTGACGGTTCGTTCCATGGCATCACTTTGCGCAATGTTATTAGTAACAACTTACCCGGACAAACAGGGCTTGATGTTGGGGCCGGGTGTGTAATCTATAATGCAGACTGGAATCAGGTAACGTTTTTTGGGGCCGAAGGTGTCCAGTGGATACTAAATAACGGTGCAAGGAATGGTTTCGAAACCCTCTATTTTGAGGGGGACGGAACAGTATCAAATAATGGTAACTGGAGCACTGCAGGTTATTGGCGGGTACAAAGCTCATCGGGCATAATAAGCGATACCTCTACCATTCCATTTGCGAATGATGGGTACCTTAGCCCCACCACGCCTACTGATGCGAATTTTTCAGCTGCTGGCTTTTCGAGTGTTCAGGCATTGCAGCCACTTTTGCACAATCAGACCTATCGCGGACTGATGCGCCTTATTGGAAACAATGCGCAAGCGCTCGCTGTTACTGGCTATGACTCTGGATCATTCGAAAGCCAGGGTTTAGCAATTGTGTCTCAATCTGCCGGGGATAGTGTGAAAGATATTATCCTGCGTCAGTTAATCCATTTGAATGGCATTACATCATTCAGACCAGAATACAGATTTAACTATATCGGAGGGGGGACCCAATTAAGCATTAACTCCGGCGGTCGTCACACGGGGGTTCTGGGGAGGAGAACAGCAGGGGTTATCTCGGCGAGCAGTTCCCAACAAACCATAACAACGGATCTGGCGTTACCTGCTGCAAACCAGACTTTTACACTTTCAGTTCATCTGTACAGTTCAGATGGGGCGCACAGACATGTAGCCACGTTCATTGGTGCAGCAGTAACCGGATCAATAGCATCAACAGCATTGCAGTTAACCAGCCACTCTGATGCTGCTATAGCTTTCCCGTCAGCGTCTTTCGTAATTCTTGAGGGTGGCATTCTGCGTTTTGCAATAACAACCAGTGTTGATATTTCATACGAAATTAAAGCGCTTGGCGTCGGGACATATTAAAGGGGACCTTGTTATGATATCAAGTGTGATAGGAAAATATATTTCTGATTCCGGTATTGAATTATCGAATGCATTTATTGTTTTTAAGGGAGCGTCAATTTTTTCACATACAGTAACAACAGAAGATGCATCTATTGAAAAGCGTGATGTTGAATTTTCATTTAATGTTTATGTTTCAGAGTCAGCATATGATAGCGGTAAACCACAGCTTGAAACTTTCACTAAGATTGCAGCATTAGAGAGCGATAAAACGATGGACGAACAAGCCTCCATGATTCTGAATTTGTTTGTTTAATACACTCAGTTAGTCAGGATTCCGACCGGCTCCACATCTTACCCTCAGATCACTATAAATAGTGATCCCCATGGGGGTAAGGCATGCAAATGAAGAATTTGCCGGATGTGGCGGCGGGAACGTCGTATATCACATCCACCGTTAGCGGCAGCTACTGGCTGCTGCAACTTCTCGACAAGGTAAGCCCAAGCCAGTGGGCCGCAATCGGCGTTCTGGCCAGTATTGTTTTCGGGCTGCTTACCTACCTCACTAATCTGTATTTCAAAATCAAAGACGACCGGCGGAAGGCGCAGGACTATGAGCAACAAAGCTAAGTTCAGCGCCGCAATGCTGGCGCTTCTGGTGGCCGGTGCATCGGCGCCGGTGCTGTTCGATCAGTTTATCAGTGAAAAAGAAGGTAACGCTCTGGTGGCCGTTGTTGACCCCGGCGGTGTGTGGTCTTTGTGCCACGGTGTAACCGTTATAGATGGTAAGCGTGTTATCAAGGGACAAAGAGTAACCGAAGAGCAGTGCAGGAAGGTAAACGCCGTCGAGCGCGATAAAGCGCTGGCGTGGGTTGAAAAGAATGTGCACGTTCCTCTGACGCCGCCGCAGAAGGTCGGGATCGCCAGCTTCTGCCCCTACAACATCGGTCCGGGTAAATGCTTCCCCTCGACGTTCTACCGCAAACTCAATGCCGGTGACCGCAAAGGTGCATGTGCGGAGATCAGGCGCTGGGTGTTCGACGGTGGCCGGGATTGCCGTTTAACTAAAGGACAGAAAAACGGTTGCTACGGGCAGGTTGACCGCCGGGATCAGGAAAGTGCGCTGACGTGCTGGGGGCTGTACGAGTGAACGGAAAAATAAAACTGGTGATTGTCGGGGGAGTGCTGACGGTATGTGCCGGCCTTTTCTGGGCTGGGTATCTGAAAGGCTGGTACGCGCATTCTGAGCAGGTAAACAGCCTGGCTAAAGCCAGACTGCCAAAACAGGAAAAAGCGGTAGCAGAAGGTGAACAGAAGGCGGCGACGGCGAACGCTGAAGCCAAAGTGATTTACCGTACCGTTTATCGTGATGTGGTGAAATATGTCAATGACCCGAATCGTTCTGTGTGCAAGTTTGATAGTGACGCTGTGCAGCTGCGCCAACGAGCAATCGACGCGGCCAACGCCATCCCCGGATTTGATGAACCGGCCGTGCAAGATAAGTAACGCTGGCGCAGATAGCGACGCTGATCTGCTGGCGGATACACAATCAGCGGAGTGCGTACGGGAGCTACGTACGACCATCTACCGATGGCAATCGTGGTACCGCGCGACTGAATAAATATTGAATTTGGCGTATGATTAGCGTCAGAAGATAGTCTAAAAAATCGCTGTAACTTATTGTTTTCATGCTACTAGTTTATTGGTGTATGTTCGGATTTTTTTCATATCTAATTGATATTTAAAATAATCACCACCAATTTAAAATCCCTCGGCGTTCGCGCTGTGCGGGTTCAAGTCCCGCTCCGGGTACCATTGGGATAAAGCAGAATAATCAAAGCAATAAGCAGTGTCGTGAAACCACCTACGGGTGGTTTTTTTGTTTTTCTACAACGTCTCTTTTGCCCCTCAACGTCACCTCACTCTATTTTGTCATAGGACAAAACAAGCTTCTGTTGCTACTATCTGCCAGCACTCGATCATTATCTCAATAAGTGGGGATGAAATGTTTACTGGCCTCTGCGCTTTTCCTCTGACTCCGTTCAATCATCACGGCGTTGATGAAACCGCTTTTGCTCGCATTGTTACTCGTCTCGTTGACGCAGCTGTCAATTCTCTCGGCGTGCTCGGCTCCACGGGAAGTTACGCATACCTCAGCCGTGAGCAGAGAATGCAGGTTGTCCGACAGGCAAAATCGCATGCCGGCTCGGTGCCGATGATGGTGGGGATCGGGGCGGTGGGAACCGATCAGGTTCTTCGTCTGGCAGACGATGCCCAGCGGGCGGGTGCGAACGCGCTACTCCTGCCGGTGATGGCTTATCAGCCCCTGTCAGATGAGGAAATTTTGACTTTTTACCAGACCGTTTGTCGCCATGTCTCTGTACCCGTTTGCGTTTACGACAATCCGGTTACTACCCATATTTCTCTGTCCGATGAGCTCAAAAGCGCGTTAGCCGCGCTGCCGGGTATTGCCTCAATGAAAATACCCGGACCCGCCAGCCATGAAGTCGCGCAACGCGTGCAGAGCCTGCGGCGACAGCTCCCGGCCGGGGTGTCTATTGGGATTAGCGGAGACGCCAGCGCGGCCGATGGGCTGAACGCCGGCTGTGCGGTATGGTATTCCGTGTGCGGCGGACTTTTCCCGAACGTTGCCCAAGAGATAGTGGCTGCCGCGAGGCGGGGCGAGGCCCAGCGGGCGACGGCGATAAGCGCCAGGCTGGAGCCGCTGTGGATGCTGTTCCGCAAGTATGGCGGAAGCCTGCGGGTCACTGCCGCCGCGGCGACGATCCTCGGTATGTGCGCTGAGGATTGCTTACCGCGCCCGCTGTTACCGCTCTCGCCGGAGGCCTTTAGCGAGATTGCTGAGACGCTGCGCCGTCTGAACCTTGAGTAGCCGGGTGGTTTTCTCTCGCTATTTCCGCTACTGTAAGCGCCATTTTTTACGACGATGAGCCTGTTTATGAAAACTGGACCCCTGAACGAAAGCGAAGTTGAATGGCTGGATGATATCCTGTCGAAATACGCGGTAGAAGGCACCATCATGGACGTTGCCGAGCTTGATGGGCTGCTGACGGCCATTCTCTCCGGGCCGACGGAGATTGAGCCCGCGCAGTGGCTGATTGCTATCTGGGGAGGAGCGGATAACGTGCCGCGCTGGGCCAACGATCGCGAACGGGATCGTTTTGTGAACCTGACGCTGCAGCAAATGAGCGATATTGCCGAGCGTTTAAGCGATTATCCCGATCAGTTTGAGCCGATGTTTGGCAGCCGGGAAGAGGAAGGGCAGGAACTCACGATTGTCGAAGAGTGGTGTTTCGGCTATATGCGCGGAGTGGGATTGAGCGACTGGTCCGCGCTGCCGTCTGAGCTGCAGGCGGAGCTGGACGCCATCGCCCTGCACGGTACCGAGGAGCGATTCGAGGCGCTCGATGAATTATCCGCCGAAGCGTTTATCGCCAGCGTTGAGCGAATTCGTCCTGCGGCCCTCGCGCTATACAACTACTGGACTGAGCACGCGCAACCGGCGGAAGTTCAGCAGCCCATCAGAAATGAGGCGAAGATTGGGCGCAACGATCCCTGCCCGTGCGGCAGCGGTAAGAAATACAAGCAGTGCTGTTTAGTGAAATAAAAGAAGGGGGCCAAATCGGCCCCCTCTTTTTTACCCCACCGCGGGCAGCAGGCCTGCGACAATCGCAAACTGGATCGCGACAATGCCGATTCCGCATAGCAGAACAAGCCATAGCGCGGGAGAACCGCCCGCCACCCGCCATGCCGCGTCGGGATGCTGCTGACGGCTCTTCATGACCAGCAGCGAAGGCAGCATGAGCGCGAGCACGGCCAGCGCGACGCCCGCGTAGCCTAACGCCATCACGAAGCCGCGTGGATAAAATAGCGCGAAGGCCAGCGGAGGCAAAAAGGTAATCAGACCGCTCTGTAACCGTCCTGCGGCGCTGTTCTGGCGTTGAAACAGATCGGCCAGATAGTCGAACAACCCAAGCGCCACGCCGAGGAACGATGTCGCCAGCGCCAGATCGGCAAACAAGTGTACCGCCAGCTCAACATGCGCCGAGGCAACCACTTCACGGATCGCTTCCAGCAGGCCATTAAGCCCGGCATTTTTTGCCAGCAGCGCGGTAAATACCGGGGAGTCAATACTGCCAAGCGTCGCCAGCTGCCAGAAAATATAGGCGACCAGGGGAATAAAGCTCCCGATGACAAATACCCGGCGCAGCTTGCGAATATCTCCGCCCAGATAACTCACAATACTGGGTATGCTGCCGTGAAAACCAAAGGAAGTAAAAATCACCGGAATGGCCGACAGCGCCAGTCCCTGCTGTAGCGGCAGAGTCAGCAGATTTATCTGGTGAATATGCGGCAGCAGAAGAGCCAGCATAATGGCGAGAAAGATAATTTTGGCGCTGAATAAAAAGCGGTTGAAAAGATCGACCAGCGAGGTCCCGATGCACACTACCGTTCCACCGATCCCGGTAAAAATCAGGACACCTGCCGCGGGAGGCAGGCGCCAGTCCAGCCACTGATTGAGGCTGGAAGCCAGCAGCTCGCCGGCGCCGCTGATATAGGCGGCGGTGAGCGCGTACAGCAGAAACAGCATGCAAAAACCGGTAGCCCACTGCCCGTAACGGCCCAGATAGCGAGCCGCCAGCGAACCCAGCCCCATATCCGCCGGCACGTGTTGATACACTTCCAGCAGCAGTAAGGCGGTGTAACACATCAGCGCCCACAGCGTTATCAGCAAACCTAAGGTGACGCCGAAACCGACGCCCGCCGACGCCAGCGGCATCGCTAACATCCCGGCGCCGATGGTGGTGCCGGCAACGATTAAAATACTACCCAGAGTGCGGTTCTTCACGCTTTTCTCTATCCATCACGGATTACACAATTAATTATGCCGCGCAGAGTATGTGAAATCAGTGAGTTCGTCAAATGAGGGTTACAGATAGCGTAATGAAAAATTTACACCACAAAGGGTTGCGCTAAAGCTGCGCTGGCGCAATAACCTGCCGCTGCGGCTGGTTTACTCTTCGGGGTTTACGGGAGGGGTTATGCCATCAATTCATGGTCACGAAGTGCTGCAAATGATGATTTCATCAGACGAGTCTTACACTGTTGCTACGCTGGAAGCGGCGATTATCGCCCGTTTCGGGAAAGAGGCTCGATTCCATACCTGCTCGGCGGAAAATCTGAGCGCGGCGGAGCTGGTGGCGTTTTTGCAGAAAAAAGGCAAGTTTATTGCCGCTGATGAAGGGTTTAATACGCACGAAAGTAAAATTTGCCGCCATTAATTTGGCAGCGAGCGCTGAGCCTCGCTGCCGTCTTTATTAATTTTGCGTATCGAGCGTTGCCAGCTCTTTATCAATAAAATACAGGCCTTCGCCGCTTTTGCCGGCGAGGGACAGTTTATCAATAACGGATTTAAACAGTTTCTCTTCTTCGTGCTGTTCAGCAACGTACCACTGCAGGAAATTAAATGTTGGATAATCCTGGCTGGTCATCGCCGCATGGGCCAGTTCGTTAATTTTCTGCGTAATCAACTGTTCATGTTCATAGGTCGCGCGAAACAGCTCATCCAGAGAGGTATATTCGGCAACCGGCGAAGCGATAGCGGTGATGCTGGGCAGGCTACCGGTATCGGTCAGATAGTCGAACAGGCGCTGCATATGGGTCATCTCTTCCTGCGCGTGGCGGCGCAGAAACGCGGCGGCGCCTTCAAAACTGTGATAGCTGCACCAGGCGCTCATTTGCTGATAAAGCAGAGAAGAATAAAGTTCGAGGTTCATCTGCGCATTCAGCTTTTCGATCATTTCATTTTTTAGCATCAGGCCGCTCCGGGAAAATAGAATTAAGGATTATTGTGCGCTCACTATAATTTGTTATTAATTTATTTGCAAAAAGTAAATTAATAAAATCATTTATTAATAATGCAAATGGGAATAACACGCATTGGCGATTTAAAAATAATGAGAATGGTTTTAATTTAATATTTTAAGCCATTAATCGGCAGATCAATTTTAGCGGCGAGAATTGACCTGCCAGGCAACCGTAACTGGATGAGCCTGAGATGGGCGCGGGGGACGACGCCTTACCGGCAGGGGACGGAAGTCAAAAGTGTGAGGCGAGATGCAATTTATAAAACAACTTTTCATAAAATTTGAAAGTATGTTCGTAAGGTAGTATTGTTCTTAGCAACGCTAACGAACTATCGCGGGAGTGCCCGCACAGCATTCAGGAGAGTAAAGCATGAAAATCGCACTGATGATGGAAAACAGCCAGGCGAACAAAAACGCCATCATCCTCAATGAGTTAAACGCCGTTGCTGACGAGAAAGGTTTCCCGGTTTATAACGTCGGGATGAGCGATGAAAACGACCATCACCTGACCTATATCCATCTGGGGATCATGGCCAGCATCCTGCTGAATTCGAAAGCGGTCGATTTTGTCGTGACCGGCTGCGGCACGGGCCAGGGCGCGCTGATGTCGCTGAATATTCACCCGGGCGTGGTTTGCGGCTACTGCATCGATCCTGCGGATGCCTTCCTGTTTGCGCAGATCAACAACGGTAACGCGCTTTCTCTGCCGTTTGCGAAAGGGTTTGGCTGGGGCGCGGAGCTGAACGTCCGCTTTATCTTTGAAAAAGCCTTCACCGGTCGCAACGGCGAAGGTTATCCGCCGGAGCGTAAAGAGCCTCAGGTACGTAATGCCGGGATCCTGAACACGGTGAAAGCTGCGGTTGTTAAGGAGAACTACCTGGATACGCTGCGCGCCATCGATCCGGAGCTGGTAAAAACCGCCGTTTCTGGCCCTCGTTTCCAGCAGTGTTTCTTTGAGAATTGCCAGAATAAAGAGATCGAAGCGTTCGTTCGCCAGATCGTCGGTTAATATCCGATCAGTATGAATTTTCCAGGCCAGCGCTGCTGGCCTTTTCTTTATCTACTTGTTTTGTTCGATACGCTGCTACCCGCTTCTCTGCTCAAATGCAGGCTATCAATCATTCCTACCAGGCAAATCAACGCAATAAAAATAAACGACAGGCGGAAGCTGATGCCCGGCAGGTGAGAAAGCGTAAACCAGTCGCTGAACGCTTCCCCAAGACGAATACCAATCGCGCCGAGCGTGATCCCAAGCCCAACGGCCAGCTGTGAAGCGGTACTGAACAGGGTATTGGCATAGCTCATTTGCGTGGCAGGTACATCGGCAAACGCGAGCGTGCTGATGCCGGTAAATTGGATAGAACGGAAAACGCCGCCAAGATACAGAATCACCAGGATCAGCCAAACTGGCGTTTGCGGGGTTAAAAAAGCGCAGGCCAACAGCGAGAAAACGTTTAATGCGCCGTTAATCAGCAGCAGGCGGCGAAAGCCCAACCAGCGGATCAGCGGCGTTGTGAGGGGCTTGATGGTTAAGTTGCCGACAAACACGGCCAGCACCAGCAGCCCCGAGTGGAAGGGGTCCATACCAAATCCGACCTGGAACAGCAGCGGCAGCAGAAACGGCACGGCGCTAATCGAGGCGCGGAACAGGGAACCGCCGTACATGGTGACCCTGAAGGTGGGGATCTGTAGCGCATCAAGGCGCACCATCGGCCACGCGGTTCGACGGAAATGCCGCAGCGAGAAGAGCATACAGCCAAGGCCTAACGCCAGCAGCGCCAGGGTGTGCCAACCCAGAGGCTGGCGCTCGCCGAGAAGCTCCATGGCGGCAACCAGGCTAATCATCGCCACCGAGGTGGCAAGAAAGCCGGGCAGATCGAAAGGACGGCGCTCATCTTCGCGAATATTGGGAATGATGCGCAGCGACAGGGCGATAGCGATAAGCCCGAGCGGAACGTTAATAAAGAATATCCAGTGCCAGCTGGCGTAGCGGGTAATAAATCCGCCCAGCGGCGGGCCAATAATTGGCGCGACCAGCGCCGGCCAGGTCAGGGTAGCAATCGCCTTAATCAGCTGATGTTTCGGTGTGGTTCGCAGCACCGCCAGCCGGCCAACGGGTACCATCAGCGCGCCGCCTATCCCCTGAAGAATGCGCATCGCGACGAACACATCAACATGGGTCGACAGCCCGCAAAACACCGAAGCCAGGGTAAAAATCGCCAGCGCCAGAGTAAAGATTTTCCGGGCGCCGAAACGATCGGCGATCCAGCCGCTGGCCGGTATCAGGACCGCAAGGGTAATAAGATAGGCGCTAATCCCGATATTGAGATCGACCGCCGTCACGCCAAAATCTTTCGCCATGTCGGGCAGGGCGGTGGCAATCACCGTGCCGTCGAGAAACTCCATAAAAAAGGCGCCAGCCACCAGCAGCGCAGGCCCTGAAAAAGAACGGTCATCCCTGGAAGAGGTGTTTGTACTCATTATTGTGTCGCTGCCATAGCAAAGAGAGCGCAGAGTTGTCCGCAGCGTTCAGTGCTTAACGCTTCGGTTCCGCTCACTGTTGTTTAACAATTAAATTATTTTTTTAAAAAATAGGTGATTTTGCGCACGTTTTGATTGATTTTTGTGATGTAAGTCATATTATAGCCGTAAAGACATTAACACCTGCATAACAAAAAATGGAGTCAACCATGAAACTGCGCAAAATCCTGAAGAGCATGTTCGAAAACTACTGCAAAACCTTCAAAGACGTACCGCCTGGCGGTATGTTCTGATAAAAAACCTGCTGCGGCAGGTTTTTTTATATTCCACGATTTAGGTTACTATTACGCTCCTGAAAAAAGGAGTGAAACATGTCTCAACATCTTACCGAACACGACGAACTGGTTTCTGACGTGGTTGCCTGCCAGTTAGTCATCAAACAGATCCTCGATGTCATTGATATTATCGCCCCTGTCGAGGTACGCGAAAAAATGACCACCCAGCTGAAAGCTATCGATTTCGCCAGCCACCCGGCGTCGGCTGACCCGGTGACCCTGCGGGCGGTACAAAAGGCCATCGCGCTGATTGAACTGAAATTCACCCCGCAGGAAGAAGCGCACTAGCTGCGTTAGCCCCGTCATCATTGCGATCGCGGGGCGTTTTAACCGATTAGTGGGATACGGCGGTTTGAATGGCGCCTTTCTGGGTATTTTTAAACAGCTTGCTGTTGCCCCAGCACTCTTCGTAGCGGTGGCCGACTAAATCTTCCACGATAAGGCGAACCTCCGGCGCGATATCGCCGATCTTACCACCTGCCTTAATGCGCGCGACCTCCTGCAACACCACCAGGTGCGCCTTGCGATCGAGCTTCATCTGCTTACTGAACACAATGGCTGCCAGAGCCAGCAGAATCACCCCCGCGCAGAACACAACCGCAATCGCGGTGACCGCGCTTTCAGGCTGCGTATGCGCCTTCGACTGGAATCCGTAGAAGCTGAGGATCGCCCCCATGGAAAAGACGATGATAGAGCGCAAAATTTTACCGGAGAAGGTCATTGCTCCCGCATAGATCCCTTCGCGGCGACGGCCGGTATAGATTTCATCGACATCCGCCAAAAAGGTGTAAACGGTCCACGGAATGTAGTACACGCCGCCGGTGCCCAGGCCGAACAGTACGGTAATGCCAAACATAAGAATGGTTGCCAGGTGTGCTGGCAGATGGAAGAACCACAGCGAGGTGTAGAGCAGTACGGCAAAGATAACCACGCTCAGCGCCAGAATATAAGGTTTACTGAAGCCTTTCTTCACACACAGGCCGATAAACAGGGCGGTTGATACCAGCTGCAGGATGGAGTTCAGACTGTTGAGGCCGGCTACCATCGCCGGATCGTGCTGCAGCACGAAGATAACGAAGTAAGTGAAGATCGACGCAAACAGCCACTCGGCGCCGAAGCCGCAGAGATACATACCAAGGTGTTTACGGAATACGCGCAGATAAAACGTGGAGCGCATATCTTTCGCCAGCATCAGCAGCGTACTGAGCAGCCCCTTTTTCTTTCCCTTGCTCATTTCCTCTTCTCGCGGACGCTCCCAGCTGCAGTACCACAGGCAGGAGATGGCCACGATGAGAATGACGCCGTAGGTGAGCCCGGTCAGGAAGAACGGGGTCGCGGATTCTTTCCCATAGAGCAGGATAAACTGTCCCGGGATAAAGGCCGCCAGGAAGTTGGCCAGTTTGCCGAAAATCGCTTTGTAACCGGTCAGTTTCGAACGCAGTGAGAAATCGTCTGTCATTTCGGTCGCCAATGTTTCATAGGGGACCATAATCGAGGTATAAATGATTTCAAAGACGACGTAGGTGCACAGGTAGTACCAGAAGCCGAGGCCTTCTACCCACAGCAGCGGGTAGAACATCATCAGCGGAATGCCAATCAATAAAAAGAAGCGGCGACGACCGAAGCGTTTACCAAGCCGCGTTTTGCCAAAGTTATCGGTGAGATAACCCATAAGCGGGTTACTAATCGCGTCAATAATACTGGCGACGGAAAAGATAAAGGAGGCTTCGATCAGCGTCAGCCCGCAGAAGGTTGTATAAAAATAGAGCAGCCATGCGCCGCTGATCGCCAGTGCGCCGCTTCCCAGCAAATTCCCGCCGCCGTAGGCTAACTGATGGCGTAACAAAATCGGTCTTCCCTGCAGCCCCTGTGAGGCTGAAGCCGTATATCTTGCCATTAAAATAAACTCCGTGTTTTAAATTTTTGAAACACTGTTTTTATATTATTAACTCATGGTTTTAAACGTGATCCAGATCACCAATACCCTGCTAATTCCTCCGGCTGAGCGGGAATGAGATCTGGTTAAAACTTTTTAATGCTTTTCAGGAATAAAAAACGGCGCCGAAGCGCCGAAAAAGAGGGTGAGCAGGGGAGGTAGGATAAAGCGAGTGCGGGCGCGAACAGGCGACGTATCCCCGCCAGTATGGGGTTAGCCGCGCTGGTTGCTGACCAGATCGAGCAGGTAACGATCGGTTTGTTGTTCGCTGGTCCCGGCTTTTTCCGCATGGCGTACTTCGTCAAGAATCGTCTCCAGCAGCATGCCATCCCGATCCTGTTGTTCCGCAAGCAGCGTCAGAAAGCGCAGGGTTGGCGCATCGCTTTGCGCCTTCGCCTCTTCCGCCAGGCTGGAGAGTATGCTGCTGCGCTGCTGATAATCCTCAACGGTTTTGCTAAAGAGGTCTTCAAGCGATGTGCATTCAGCGCTATAGGTATCTTGCGCTTTGACCACGGGCCAGGCGCCTGATTTTTTCATAAAATCAAAGACCCGCATCGTCTGCGTTATGCTGGCTTGCGCTCGGTTACGGAGAAAAGTGGCGGTACCGTTCAACCGGTGCTGAGTACACCATTCGCTTAAATGCAGATATAAATTTGAGGTATGGAATTCAAGATTCATCTGGTTATTTAGCTTTTGGACCATTCGTGGAACGACCATAAAAATATCCTTATTCTCTTTGGAGGGGCTGGCGTCATATCCTGACGCATCTATAGCAGGGCTGCGTAGAAATTATGGGGCACAGGAAGATAGCTCTGAATAATAATATTCAGAGCTTCTACGTATGCCTGTGTATTAAATTTCTTATCTCAACGGATATAGAATAGCGCTATATTTCAATTAAGAAAATTCTCAATGTCTGATATTTACATTTGGTTACAGCATCGGTAGATATCTTTATATAATGGTTTTTTGTTAGAGAAAATGCTGAGATTTAGCATCGGATTTAAATTTATCTGGATGATTTTATGTATTTTTATTTCGAGCTCTCACTAATTAATAGTAGTGCTAGTAATGTTAGTGAAATTTCGTTTTAAAAATAGTGATTCATAGTTCTTTTTTTGTGATAGCCTGCGAGTAAGAAAATCAGCGGGGTCGTCCTGGCTCATGTAACAAAAAGCAGATGATGACGTTAATTTAAAAAAATGCTGTGTTTGTAAACACATTATTGCTACCTGGCTATCTGAAGGAGACGGAAATGAAAAAAGTTGCGGTGCTGCTGGCGCCGGGTTTTGAGGAAGGCGAAGCGATTGTGGTTATTGATATTCTTCGTCGCTTGCATCTCAATGTTGAACTGCTCGCCTGCGCCGAGTCGCGCGCGGTAGTGAGCTACCATGATATCCCCATGGTGGCGGACAGCACGCTAACGGAACGCGCCGGCGCGCTATACGACGCGGTGGTTCTGCCTGGCGGTCCGCAGGGAAGCGTGAATTTGGCCGCCAGTCAGGCCGTCGTGGCGTTTATCTCGGCCCACGATGAAGCAGGAAAGCTGATCTGCCCAATCTGTTCGGCAGCCGCGAGAGTCCTTGGCGGCAACGGCCTGCTGAAGGGGCGTCGCTACGTCTGTTCGGGAGAGCTATGGCAAGACGTCTCCGACGGCGAGTACGTTGACCAGGCGGTGGTGGAAGACGGGAATTTGATCAGCGGTAAAGGGTTAGGGCACGTTTTTGATTTTTCGTTCACCGTCGCCGCCCGTTTATTGGGGGACGAGGCACCTGTTCGCGATCATGCGGAGCACATTTATTGCCAATGGCGATCTCTCCAGGGATAACTCTGCTGATGATATAGAGAATATTGCTACGGCCCGCGCTAATTGTCTGACAATTAGCGCTTTTTTTATGTCTTTTTTCGCTGTTTATATGTACGCAATTACTGTAATTCCGCGATGTGATTGGGCTCTCGTATGGAGAAATAATTTCCGGTTAATACTATTTAAACAACGGCACTCATGATTGAGATTTTCCTAATGCCTTGTTTTTCGTCCGATAAAAAATTTAAGTCTTATTTTTCCCTACATAAAAGCGAATTAAAGCTGGAGTTTACCATGCACAAATTTACTAAAGCGCTGGCGGCGATTGGTCTTGCCGCAGTTATGTCACAATCAGCTATGGCTGAGACGCTGAAGCTGGGTTTTCTGGTGAAACAGCCTGAAGAGCCATGGTTTCAAACAGAGTGGAAATTTGCCGATAAGGCCGGTAAAGATTTAGGTTTCGATGTGATTAAAATCGCTGTTCCCGACGGCGAGAAAACCCTTAACGCGATTGATAGCCTGGCGGCCAGCGGAGCCAAGGGCTTCGTCATTTGCACCCCGGACCCAAAACTCGGGGCGGCTATTGTCGCCAAAGCGCGCGGCTATGATATGAAAGTGATTACCGTCGATGACCAGTTCGTCAACGCCAAAGGCAAACCGATGGACAGCGTACCGCTGGTGATGATGGCGGCCAGCGAAATCGGCGCGCGTCAGGGGCAGGAACTGTATAAAGAGATGCAAAAACGCGGTTGGGATGTAAAAGACACCGCGGTTATGGCTATCACTGCCGATGAGCTGGATACCGCCCGCCGCCGTACCACCGGATCTATCGACGCGCTGAAAGCCGCCGGCTTCCCGGAGCAACAAATCTATCGCGTGCCAACCAAATCTAACGACATCCCCGGCGCGTTTGACGCCGGTAACTCCATGCTGGTTCAACATCCGAATGTTAAGCACTGGCTGATCGTCGGCATGAACGACAATACCGTGCTGGGCGGCGTGCGCGCGACCGAAGGCCAGGGCTTTAAAGCGCCTGACGTTATCGGTATCGGTATTAACGGCGTTGATGCGGTGAACGAGCTTTCTAAAGCCCAGGCCACCGGCTTCTACGGCTCTCTGCTGCCAAGCCCGGATATTCACGGCTATAAAACCAGCGAGATGCTTTACAACTGGGTAACGAAAGACGTTGAGCCGCCGAAATTCACCGCGGTAACCGACGTGGTGCTAATTACCCGTGACAACTTTAAAGAAGAGCTGGCGAAAAAAGGGCTGTAAGGCCGGTTGACCGGGCCTCTCGCAGTGCGCGAGGGGCTCCGTACAGAAAAGCGGAGTCGTTATGCAACAGTCTACCCCTTATCTCTCATTTCACGGCATCACCATGACCTTCCCGGGCGTTAAAGCGCTGTCCGACATTAGCTTTGGCTGCTATGCCGGACAGGTTCACGCCCTGATGGGAGAAAACGGCGCCGGGAAATCCACGCTGCTGAAAATTCTCAGCGGCAACTACATACCGACGGCCGGCAGCCTGCAGATCCGCGGTCAGCAGATGACGTTCAATCACACCACCGAGGCGCTGAACGCCGGGGTGGCGATTATCTATCAGGAGCTGCATCTGATTCCGGAAATGACCGTGGCGGAAAATATCTACCTCGGTCAGCTGCCGCATAAAGGCGGGATTGTGAATCGGTCGCTGCTGAATTATGAAGCAGGCCTGCAGCTTAAACATCTGGGGCTCGATATCGACCCGGAAACGCCGCTCAAATATCTCTCTATCGGCCAGTGGCAAATGGTGGAGATCGCCAAAGCGCTGGCGCGCAACGCCAAAATTATCGCCTTTGATGAGCCGACCAGCTCCCTTTCGGCGCGAGAAATTGAAAACCTGTTTCGGGTGATCCGCGAGCTGCGCCAGGAAGGACGGGTCATTATTTACGTTTCCCACCGTATGGAGGAGATCTTTGCGTTAAGCGACGCCATTACGGTATTCAAAGATGGCCGCTACGTGCGCACCTTTGACAATATGCAGGAGGTTAACCACGACGCGCTGGTCCAGGCGATGGTGGGGCGCGAACTGGGCGATATCTACGGCTGGCAGCCGCGTGAATATGGCAAAGAGCGTTTGCGTCTTGAGCAGGTGAAGGCGCCCGGCGTGCGCCAGCCCGTCAGTCTGTCGGTGCGCAGCGGAGAAATCGTCGGCCTGTTTGGGCTGGTCGGCGCTGGGCGCAGCGAGCTGATGAAAGGCTTATTCGGCGGCAGCAGAATAACCGGCGGTCAGGTTTATATCGACGGCGAGGCCATTGATATTCGTAAGCCAGCCCAGGCGATTCAGGCCGGGATGATGCTCTGCCCGGAAGACCGTAAAGCGGAGGGCATAATTCCGGTCCATTCGGTGCGCGACAACATCAATATCAGCGCTCGGCGCAAGCATATTCTCGCCGGCTGCGTTATCAACAACGCCTGGGAAGCGCAGAACGCCGACCAGCACATTAAATCGCTGAATATCAAAACGCCCGGCGCCGAGCAGCTGATTATGAACCTCTCCGGCGGCAATCAGCAGAAGGCGATCCTTGGCCGCTGGCTGTCGGAAGAGATGAAAGTCATCCTGCTTGATGAGCCAACGCGCGGTATTGACGTGGGCGCTAAGCACGAAATCTACAACGTTATCTATGCATTAGCGGCATCTGGCGTCGCGGTGGTCTTTGCCTCCAGCGATTTACCGGAAGTTCTCGGCGTTGCCGATCGCATCGTGGTTATGCGTGAGGGTGAGATTGCCGGAGAACTGCTGCATGAACATGCGAATGAACAGCAGGCATTGAGCCTTGCGATGCCAAAAGTGAGCCAGGCGGTCGCCTGAGTAAGGAGTCTATGATGTCATCAGTTACTACTTCAGGTACTACCCGGTCGGCTTTTAGCTTCTCCCGCGTCTGGGATCAGTTCGGCATGCTGGTTGTTTTTGCGGTGCTGTTTATTGGCTGCGTCATTTTTGTGCCTAATTTTGCCTCATTTATCAATATGAAAGGCCTGGGGTTGGCTATTTCTATGTCCGGAATGGTGGCCTGCGGGATGCTGTTTTGCCTGGCATCCGGCGACTTTGACCTGTCGGTCGCCTCGGTTATCGCCTGTGCCGGGGTGACCACGGCGGTGGTGATTAACCTGACAGAGAGCATGTGGATTGGCATCGGCGCCGGTCTGCTGCTCGGGGCGCTGAGCGGTCTGGTAAACGGTTTTGTGATTGCCCGCCTGAAGATTAACGCCCTGATCACCACCCTGGCGACCATGCAGATCGTTCGCGGTCTGGCCTATATCATCTCTGACGGTAAGGCGGTAGGGATTGAAGACGAGCGCTTCTTTACTCTCGGATACGCCAACTGGTTTGGTCTGCCAGCGCCTATCTGGCTGACCGTAGCCTGCCTGATTGTCTTCGGCCTGTTGCTCAATAAAACCACCTTCGGCCGTAATACCCTGGCGATTGGCGGCAACGAAGAAGCTGCGCGTCTGGCGGGCGTGCCGGTGGTGCGGACCAAGATCATTATTTTCGTCCTTTCCGGCCTGGTTTCTGCCGCGGCAGGCATTATCCTGGCTTCCCGTATGACCAGCGGTCAGCCGATGACCTCGATTGGCTATGAGCTGATTGTTATCTCGGCCTGCGTGCTGGGGGGCGTATCGCTGAAGGGCGGGATCGGTAAGATCTCCTACGTGGTGGCCGGGATCCTGATCCTGGGGACGGTGGAGAACGCGATGAACCTGCTGAACATCTCGCCGTTCTCGCAGTATGTCGTTCGCGGCGTGATTTTGCTGGCGGCGGTTATCTTTGACCGCTACAAACAGAAAGCGAAGCGCGCCGTTTAATCCAGGTCAACTTTTCAGTTTAATCCTAATCCATTGCCAGCGCTCGTTGCGCTGGCAATGACTATCAAAAATGGCGAGGCTGGTCACACTGTCTATACTTACATGGCTACAATAAATTAACACCCAGCATGTTGCTGGCCATGATAAGGAGGAAACAGGGTGGCTGACCAGATTTATGTACCGCCTGCGTTAACCGGAAACTGCGCTTTTTTCTTTGACCTCGACGGTACCCTTGCCGGTATCAAACCCCATCCCGATCAGGTGGTCATTCCTGCCGATGTTCTGCAGACGCTGCGCCAGCTCGTGCAGCAGCATAACGGCGCGGTGGCATTGATTTCAGGGCGCTCAATGGTTGAGCTGGATGAGCTTACCCGTCCTTACCGGCTGCCGCTTGCCGGTGTCCACGGGGCTGAACGCCGTGACATCAATGGTAAAACGCATATTGTCTCTTTACCTGATTCCCTCCTGAAGGCGCTGTCGGCGGAACTGACCGCGGCGCTGGATGCGTTGCCGGGATGCGAACTGGAAAGTAAGGGGATGGCTTTTGCGCTGCACTACCGTCAGGCGCCGGAGCATCAGCACGCGGTGCTGGCGCTGGCGCAAGCCGTCGTGCAGCGCCATCCCATTCTGGCTTTACAGCCGGGCAAGTGCGTGGTGGAGATCAAACCGCGCGGAGTGAATAAGGGTGAAGCGATAGCCGCTTTTATGCAGGAAGCTCCATTCAGAGGGCGCAAGCCGGTATTTGTCGGTGATGATTTAACCGATGAAGCGGGTTTTAGCGTCGTCAATCAACTGAGTGGCGTATCGGTCAAAGTGGGCGGCGGCGAGACCCAGGCGCGTTGGCGCCTGCCGGATGTCGCCGCTGTTCATCTTTGGATTAGTAACATCGCGAATCATGGGCAACAACCAGATGCGCTAACCGACAGGAGAGATGGCTATGAGTCGCTTAGTCGTAGTATCTAATCGTATTGCCCCGCCGGATGATAAAAAGGCCAGCGCCGGTGGCCTTGCCGTGGGGATTATGGGGGCATTAAAAGCAGCCGGAGGATTGTGGTTCGGCTGGAGTGGGGAAATCGGTGATGACCAGCAGCCGCTAAAAAAAGTGACTCAGGGAAATATAACCTGGGCCTCTTTCAACCTTAGCGAGCAGGATCACGACGAATATTACAACCGCTTTTCCAACGCCGTGCTATGGCCCGCATTCCATTATCGTCTTGATCTGGTCGATTTTCAGCGTGAAGCCTGGGAGGGCTATCAGCGTGTCAACGCGAAGCTGGCCGATAAGCTGCTGCCGCTGATCGAAGCTGACGATATTGTCTGGATCCACGATTACCACCTGCTGCCGTTGGCCAGCGAACTGCGCCAGCGCGGCGTCAATAACCGCATCGGCTTCTTTTTACATATTCCGTTCCCGACGCCGGAAGTCTTTAACGCGCTGCCGCCGCACGCGGAGCTGCTGGAGCAGCTTTGCGATTACGATTTACTGGGCTTCCAGACCGAGAGCGACCGACTGGCGTTTCTGGACTGCGTATCGATGCAGACCCGTCTGACGACGCGCGGCGGAAAAAAACATGTGGCCTGGGGCAAACCTTTCCAGACCGAAGTCTACCCAATCGGTATCGATCCGGAAGAGATAGCGCGCAGCGCAAAAGGGCCGCTGCCGCCCAAGCTGGCGCAGCTGAAAAGCGAACTGAAAAGCGTGCAGAATATCTTTTCCGTCGAGCGGCTGGATTATTCGAAGGGGCTGCCGGAGCGTTTTCTCGCCTACGAGGCGCTGCTTGAAAACTATCCGCATCATCACGGTAAGATTCGCTATACCCAGATTGCGCCGACGTCGCGCGGCGATGTTCAGGCCTATCAGGATATTCGTCACCAGCTGGAAACCGCAGCCGGACGCATTAACGGCCGGTATGGCCAGCTGGGCTGGACTCCGCTTTACTACCTGAACCAGCACTTTGAACGCAAGCTGCTGATGAAAATCTTCCGCTACTCGGACGTCGGGCTGGTTACGCCGCTGCGCGATGGGATGAATCTGGTGGCGAAAGAGTATGTTGCCGCGCAGGACCCGCAAAATCCGGGCGTGCTGGTGCTGTCGCAGTTTGCCGGCGCGGCGAACGAGCTGCCGACGGCCTTAATCGTCAATCCTTACGATCGCGACGAGGTCGCCGCAGCGCTGGATCAGGCGCTAACCATGCCGCTGGCCGAGCGTATAGCCCGCCATTCGGCCATGCTGGCGGTGATTAAGGATAACGATATCCATCGCTGGCAGGAGCGGTTTATTGCCGATCTAAAGGAGATTGAGCCAGGCAGTGAGGAGAGTCACTTAGCGCGTAAGGTCGCAACTTTCCCCAAACTTGCCTGAGGCAACGACGGTTAGCGCTTCCCCGGCGCTAACCTTTTTCCAGACACACCAGCAGCACGTCAACGCCGCTGCTGCCAACGATATCTTTCGCCGAACAGGTTGCGCGAGAAAACAGGCTCTGGTTATGGTTACCGCAAATCACCAGGTCAACGCGATGCTGCCGACAAAAATCCTTCACGTGATGAGCAATCCCGCCGCTGGCGATGGTCATTTTTTCGATAGGGTAGTCGGCGTGGCGGGCGAGTTCGGCCAGAAAACCGCGCGTCTCTTCCTGCATGACTTCGCGTAAATTTTCCATCATCGGCGCCGCAAACTGGTTGTACAACTCCGGATCGGTTGCCAGCGTGATCAGGCTGACTTTCGCATTAACCGGACGGGCGATTGAGACGGCTTTCTGAATGAGGACCCGGCTTTCCGGGGTTGGCGCCACGGCGACCAATAGATGTGAGTAGGGCATCAAGCCTCCTTGAGATACGCGAAATAACCCTTTCTATTGTCTTTACTCCGATTCCTTAGCTTTCGCAAGGTTTATCCGCGGCGAAAAACCAGGCGCAGATTCTCCTCGACGCAAGGCCTTTTTGGCTGTCACCTCGCAACTTTTGGTCCGATCTTTTGTATTAAAAGAAACGCTGTTTTATAAATCAGTGAGGCGCGTTCATCGACTCTTTGTGTTTTTGCCAGTGAACGCTTTTGGCTGGCAAAAATGAAAAGGTAACGCCGTTCCCATGTTCTTAATGTAGCCATGTATCAACCCCTTTTGGCTGAATGGGCCAAAAAGCGGTTCGGAGTTCTCTAAAAAAAGACACAGGATTTACGGCGATGAAAACACGTAAAATCGGTTTGGTTAACTACCTTGCCTATGGATCGGGCGATTTCCTTGGTGCGGGGACAACCGCACTTACAGCAGCATGGCTGCTCTACTTCTACACCACCTTTTGCGGTCTTTCCCCTATCGAAGCGACGCTTATTTTTGCCACCGCCAGGGTGCTGGATGCGGTGATCAGTCCGCTGATGGGCTTCCTGACGGATAACTTTGGCTCGACCTGGCTGGGGAAACGTTTTGGCAGACGCAAGTTCTTCATCCTGCTCGGCATCCCCTGCGTATTTAGCTACTCCATCATGTGGGTAGGGGATATGGGGTTCTGGTACTACCTGCTGACCTATCTGCTGTTTGATATTGTCTACACCATGATTCTGGTGCCGTATGAAACGCTGGTGCCGGAAATGACCGATGATTTTAAACAGAAAACAAAATTCTCCGGCGCGCGTATTTCAATGGCCCAGATGTCAGCGATTCTGGCTTCGTTCCTGCCGGGCGTGCTGCTGACTATCTTCGGCAAAGACAACGCCGTTTCTTTCTTTTACGCCAGCCTGGTGTTCTCGGTACTGTGCGCGATGATGCTGACATTTGTCTGGTTCTTTACCTGGGAACGCCCGCGTGAAGAGTGGACGGAAGCCGCGCTACGCGCTGAAGAGGAGAAACAAAACCTGACGCTGTCTCAGAGCCTTAACCGCCTGTTTATTGAGTTAAGTTCGACCCTGCGAATTAAAATTTTTCGTCAGCATCTGGGCATGTATCTGGGAGGCTATATCGCCCAGGATGTGTTCAATGCGGTCTTTACCTACTACGTGGTGTTTGTGTTGATGCAGGAAGCCTCGATGGCCTCCAACCTGCTCGGTACCATGGCAATCTTCCAGTTTATCGCGGTTATCGCCATGATCCCGCTGTGCATTCGCTTCGGGCCGGCGCCATCGTACCGTATGGTGGTGGTGCTGTTCGGCCTGAGTTCGCTCTCCTACGCGGTGCTGTACTACGCTGGCCTTAGCGATGTTTATTCGCTACTGCTGCTGATATCCGCGGTGGCTGGCCTGGGGCGCGGCGGCATCAACTATGTTCCGTGGAACACCTACACCTATATTGCCGACGTGGACGAAGTGATCACCGGCCAGCGCCGCGAAGGCATCTTCGCCGGGATTATGACCCTGACGCGTAAGGCGTCCCAGGCCGGCGCCGTGATGCTGGTGGGGATCATCATGCAGATGTCGGGCTTTGTCTCCGGGCAGAAAACGCAGCCCTATGAAGTGAGCCATACCATTCTGCTGATCCTCAGCGTCGGTACCTTAGTGGTGCTGGCCTGCGGTTTCCTCGTGTCCCTGCGCTTTAAGCTCAATCTGCAAACCCACAGCGTCCTGCGTGCGGAAACGCTGAAAATGCGTGAATCAGGCCGCGCTCAGCCGGAACTGGCAAGCGCCGAGGATCGTGAAGTGGTGGAGATGCTGGCCGGGATGCCGTACGACGCCCTGTGGGGAAACAACAATATTGGTTATCTGAATCGGAATAAACCCGCCGCGCCAGCGCTGAAGCAGCGTTCAGCCATGAATTCGACATATAACAGAGGTTAAGGATATGAAAGTTTGGCCTGTCAAACATAGCCCACTACTGCGCCAGCCGGAGCGTTTTATCGCCCGCAATGAACTGCAGGCGCTGATTCAGAAGGTGACGCGCAATCTGGTCAACATTAAGGACGAAAGCGGGCAATTTTTACTGCGGCTGGACGACGGACGCGTTATTGACACCAAAGGGTGGAACGGCTGGGAATGGACTCACGGCGTCGGCCTGTACGGTATTTATCAGTACTACCAGCAGACCGGCGATACCGCGATGCGCGACATTATCGATAGCTGGTTTGCCGATCGCTTTGCCGAGGGCGCGACCACCAAAAACGTCAACACCATGGCGCCGTTTCTCACCCTGGCATACCGCTACGAAGAGACGGGTAACTCCGCGTATCTGCCCTGGCTCGATAGCTGGGCGGAGTGGGCGATGAACGAAATGCCGCGCACTGAATCTGGCGGCATGCAGCACATCACCCTGGCGGAAGAGAATCATCAGCAGATGTGGGACGACACGTTGATGATGACGGTTCTGCCGCTGGCGAAAATCGGCAAGCTGCTTAATCGTCCGGAATACGTAGAGGAGGCGGTATATCAGTTTTTGCTGCACGTGCAGAATCTGCTGGACCGCGAGACCGGCCTGTGGTTCCACGGCTGGAACTATGAGGGGCGGCATAATTTCGCCCAAGCCCGCTGGGCGCGCGGCAATAGCTGGCTGACTATCGTTATTCCGGATTTTCTGGAGCTGGTGGATTTACCCGAAAACAGCGCGGTACGGCGTTATCTGGTGCAGGTGCTGAATGCGCAGATTGCGGCGCTGGCCCGCTGTCAGGACGATAGCGGCCTGTGGCATACGCTACTTGACGATCCCGACTCCTATCTGGAAGCGTCGGCGACCGCCGGTTTTGCTTATGGGATCCTCAAAGCGGTGCGCAAGCGCTACGTGAGTCAGGCGTATGCGGAGGTGGCGGAAAAAGCGATTCGCGGCATCGTGCAGAATATCTCACCGCAAGGGGAGCTGCTGCAAACGTCGTTCGGTACCGGAATGGGTTCGAATCTTGATTTTTATCGCGACATTCCGCTGACGTCGATGCCGTATGGCCAGGCGATGGCGATCCTGTGCCTGACGGAGTATCTGCGGAAGTATTTCTGAGAAGGGCGGAATTTCCCCGGTGGCGCTTACGCTTACCGGGGCTACAAGGATGTTGCAGATCTGATGAGCGTGGCGCCATCAGGCGTTATAAAACAAACCCGGCTTTCGCCGGGTTTGTTTTTACATCCGTTCTACAGTTTCGATACCCAGGGTATCCAGACCTAGCTTCAGCGTTTTTGCGGTCAGCAGTGCCAGCTTCAGGCGGCTGTTGCGCGTCTCTTCGCTTTCGGCGCTCAGGATCGGGCAGTGCTCGTAGAAGCCGGAGAACAGGCCAGCCAGATCGTACAGATAAGAGCACATGACGTGCGGCGTGCCTTCACGCGCGACGACGGTCAGGGTTTCTTCAAACTGCAGCAGACGGGCCGCCAGCTGGGCTTCACGGTCTTCGGTGATCACCACCGGCGCCGCCGCCAGCGTGCTTTCATCAATATCCGCTTTGCGGAACACGGAGAGCACGCGGGTATAGGCATACTGCATATAAGGCGCGGTATTGCCCTCAAAGGCCAGCATGTTATCCCAATCAAAGATGTAGTCGGTGGTGCGGTTTTTAGACAAATCGGCGTATTTCACCGCGCCAATTCCGACCGCGTTCGCCAGTTTTTCCAGCTCATCGGCGGGCATATCCGGGTTTTTCTCCGCCACCAGACGGCGGGCGCGTTCCAGCGCTTCGTCCAGCAGGTCGGCGAGCTTCACGGTGCCGCCGGCGCGGGTTTTAAACGGTTTGCCGTCCTTGCCGAGCATCATGCCGAACATGTGGTGCTCCAGCGGGACGGAATCCGGCACGTAGCCGGCTTTACGCACGATGGTCCACGCCTGCATCAGGTGCTGGTGCTGGCGAGAGTCGATGTAGTAAAGCACGCGATCCGCATGCAGGTTTTCGTAACGGTATTTTGCGCAGGCGATATCGGTAGTGGTGTAGAGATAGCCGCCATCCTTCTTCTGGATAATCACGCCCATCGGTTCGCCTTCCTTGTTTTTGTATTCGTCAAGGAACACCACGGTCGCGCCTTCGCTTTCTACCGCCAGACCTTTAGCTTTCAGATCGGCAACGATACCCGGCAGCATCGGGTTATAGAGGCTTTCACCCATCACGTCGTCGCGGGTCAGAGTGACGTTCAGGCGGTTATAGGTAAGCTGGTTTTGCGACATGGTGATATCGACCAGCTTGCGCCACATTTCACGGAAGTACTCGTCGCCGCCCTGCAGCTTAACGACGTAGCTGCGCGCGCGCTCGGCGAAGGCTTCATCTTCGTCGTAGTGTTTTTTCGCTTCGCGATAGAAACCTTCGAGGTCGGCCAGCGCCATCTCGCCGGCGT
>OJWP01000019.1_pt1 | contig 68408 bp, 71 predicted proteins | sample 1600341 | NCBI WGS metagenome assembly OJWP01 (sample SAMN04436651, study PRJEB24849) | human gut metagenome | biome: human gut; feature: NICU; material: stool | host: Homo sapiens | place: USA: Saint Louis, MO | collected 2010-03-24
GATGGTGGAATCGGTAGACACAAGGGATTTAAAATCCCTCGGCGTTCGCGCTGTGTGGGTTCAAGTCCCACTCCGGCTACCATGGGAAAAAGCAGAATAATCAAAGCAATAAGCAGTGTCGTGAAACCACCGAAAGGTGGTTTTTTTGTGTCTGGCATTCTGCTAATGACCAACCTTCATTCCTGACCTTCCCGTAATAAAACAGCGATCCTTTGCAACGGAATTAAACAGATACGCATTATGCTATCGTGTAGCGGGCGCGAAATGCGGTTTGAACATGTGCACGTTTGCGACCCCGATTCTCCATGCCATCACCTCATTTAAGGGACGCTATGTCTTTACCGCCATTGTATGCACTGCGTGCGTTTGAAGTTGCTGCGCGGTTGAACTCCTTCAGTAGAGCCGCTGAAACGCTCAATATTACGCCGGGCGCGGTCAGCAGACATGTTCGTACCCTTGAACTGTGGTTCGACTGCGAGCTTTTCAAAAGACAAGGTCCTCGGGTAGAGGTGACTGAAGCCGGGCGAGTGCTTGCCGGGCAGCTTAACGAAAGCTTCACGAGCATTGAATGGGCCTGCCGGGCATTTCGCAGTGAAAACCACCTGCTGCGGCTTAAAGCTCCCAGTACCCTGACCATGCGATGGCTTCTCGACGTGCTGCGGTCCTTTCGTCATCAGCATGCGAAGCCACAGGTTGAGATTGCCAGCGTCTGGATGGATATTGATACCGTTGATTTCAATCTTGAGCCATACGACTGCGCCATTCTTCTCGGCAATGGGCGTTTTGGTGACACAACGGAAAGCCAGCTGCTTTTTCAAGAGTGGCTTATCCCGGTTTGTACCCCATCACTTATCGAACCGGCGCGGCAACGGCTTCCGCAATGCGAGTTGATCCATCCTTCACCGGACAGACGTGACTGGCGGCGCTGGCTGCGAAGAACAGGGTTGTTCCCGGGCCTCGATATGAGCAGCGGCATGGTGTTTGATACCCTTGAACAGGGAAGTATCGCCGCGATGAACGGGCACGGCATCGCTATCGCTGACCTGCATCTCACGCTTGATGCCCTGAAAAGCGGCCTGCTGGGCCTGCCTTTCAGGGAAGCTATCGCGACGGGGGATGGCTATTACCTCGTCTGGCCAAAAAATTCGCTCAAAAGAGAGAGCATTCAGCATCTTCTGGCCTGGCTGCAAAACCATACCCCGGTCGTTCCGGCGCTGGATATCGATTATCTGGAATATGATGACAGTCGGGTTTATTAATACCGTTATGAGTAAGATATGTTAGCCATCTTTTTATAACGTTCGGGCAACGCGCTGTTCAGGTTGAGCACCTTATCCAGGATATAAAATGCTGGCGTGTTTTTCTGTTGTTCAGCGTCAATGATTGCCGCGCGTAATAGCGTGGCGGCAGACGAAATCTTGTGAAAATACTCTTCTGACTCGGGGGTCTGTAATTCACCGGAGGTAGCGTAACGCACGTCCGGCCAGCCAGAGAAGTTGAGCAGCGGGAGGGGGCTGCCTGCTTCGGGCTGACAGGATGAAAGCAACGCAGCTGCTTTTTTGGGATCGCTATGGGCAACGGAAAGCATATACACGCGCTGCGAAAAGGGTAACAGGGCGTCAGAATGATTTTTGGTGGCGATAAGCATGGTCATAAAATTCGCTATATCGCCATCGGATGGCGATATAATTTTCATTAACTGAAATAAAGCATCAAGTGTCATGGTTGCCCCGGTTCCTCTCATTATGACTATTCAGTTTGCGCCTGAATGTTTTTTCCGCCCCCCCGTCAGGGTAGGTCGAGAGGATAATATTGGAAGGGGTGAGTTTTTGAAAAACGATTAATAATGGCAATCACTGTGAGTTTTTCTCACTATAGCCTCATGGTTTACACTCCACCCAGATACGCCTTCCTCACCTCCGGATCTTTCAGCAACGCCTCGCCGCTGCCGCTTAACCGAATCTGCCCGTTAACCATCACATAGCCACGGTCGGACAACTTCAGCGCGTGGTGCGCGTTCTGCTCGACCAGAAAAATCGTCATCCCGTTACGGGCCAGTTCCCGCAGCGTCTGGAAGATCTGTTTAACCACGAGGGGCGCGAGGCCGAGGCTGGGTTCATCCAGCAGCAGAAGTTTGGGACGGCTCATCAGCGCGCGGGCGATAGCCAGCATCTGCTGTTCACCGCCGGAGAGCGTCATCGCCCGCTGGTTACGTCGCTCTTTGAGGCGGGGGAAGAGGTCGAACATGCTTTGTATATCTTCCGCTGCATGCTGATTACCGACGGGGATTGTCCCCATCAGCAGGTTCTCTTCTACAGACATATCCGGGAAAATGCGGCGTCCCTCAGGTGCCTGCGCGATGCCGCCGGTGGCGACATAGTGGGTGGATTTATGGCTGATATCCTCGCCGCAGAAGAGGATTTTCCCGTTGCGAATGCGTGGCTGACCAAAAACAGACATCAGTAATGTTGATTTCCCCGCACCGTTAGCGCCAATTAAGGCTACGGTTTCCCCTTTGTTTACCTCCAGCGAAACCTGCTTCAACGCCTGGATCACCCCGTAGAAAACATCCACATCCTGAAACTGAAGCATCGGTTCGCTCACAGATTTACCTCGCTTTCGTCGGTGCCCAGATACGCGGCAATCACCTTTTCATTGTGCTGGATCTCAGCCGGTTTACCTCTGGCTATCACATCGCCGTGATCGAGCACAATGATGTCATCTGAAATGCCCATCACCATCCCCATATCATGCTCGATCAGCAAAACCGTGATGTCGTGATGGTCGCGCAGGAAGCGGATGATTTCGCTCAGCTTATGGGTCTCCACAGGGTTCAGGCCGGCAGCGGGTTCATCGAGACAAATCATCTCCGGGCCGGTACACATGGCGCGGGCGATTTCGAGACGTCGTTGCTGGCCGTAGGACATTTCCCCGGCCAGCCGGTTCGCGCAATCTACCAAATCCACCACTTCCAGCCAGTAAAACGCCCGGTCCAGCGCATCGCTCTCTGCCCGACGATAAGCCGGGGTGTTAAGCACCCCCGCCAGCAGGTTGCGGTTGACGCGCATGTGCTGTGCCACCAGCAGGTTTTCCACAACGGACATCTCGCGGAACAGGCGGATGTTCTGAAACGTACGCGCAAGACCCGCGCGGTTCACCAGATGCGTGCCGCCAAACATCTTATAGAACAGGCGTTGACCAAGCTGCGCCGGGTGCAGCCAGTCGTCCGGCTGGAATTTCTGGCCGAGCACCTGAATGACATTGGTGGTTTTATGGCGTGCATTGAACAGTATGTTGCCGCCGGAGGCCCGGTAGAAACCGGTCAGGCAGTTAAAGACGGTCGTTTTTCCTGCGCCGTTAGGCCCAATGAGCGCGGTAATGGAACCGCGCTGCACTTCAAGATTAACGTCGTTTAAGGCCTTGATCCCGCCGAAATGCATCATCAGATGTTCTACACGCAAAATCGTCGCGTTCATGGCGCCACTCCTTTCCGCACGGCAAACCCGCTGCGGTTGATGCGGATCAGACCGCGAGGCCGCCAGATCATCATCACCACCATCAGCATGCCAAACAGCAACACGCGATATTCCGCAAAGCTGCGCAGCAGCTCCGGCGTAACGGTCAGCACAAAGGCGGCCAGTACGACGCCGACGGTGGAGCCTATCCCGCCCAGAACCACAATGGCGAGGATCAGAGCCGATTCAAAAAAGGTGAAAGAGGTCGGGTTAACAAACCCCTGATAGGTGGCAAAAAACACCCCGGCGATACCTGCCGTTGACGCGCCCAGGGTGAACGCCGAGAGTTTGACCAGAACGTGATTCAGCCCCATGGAACGACAGGCAATTTCATCCTCACGGAGCGCTTCCCACGCTCGTCCAATGGGCATGCGGGTCAGCCGGTGTTTAACGTACAGCACCAGCATGACCACCAGGAAAAGCACCGCATAGATAAAGATAAACTTCATGTTGGGGTTATAGGTCAGGCCGAAGAACTCGTGGAAAGGGACGCCGCCTTCTTTGGCGCGTCGGCCAAACTCCAGGCCAAACAAGGTCGGGGCAGGGGCTGAAACGCCGTTAGGCCCGCCGGTGAAGCTGAGCCAGTTGTTCAGCACCAGGCGGATGATCTCGCCAAACCCGAGCGTGACGATGGCGAGATAATCCCCGTGCATGCGCAGCACCGGAAAGCCGAGCAGGGCGCCCGCGCCCGCGGCCATTAGCGCCGCCAGCGGCAGCATGCTCCAGAACCCAAGCCCCAGATACTGATACCCGAGCGCCAGCCCGTAAGCGCCGATGGCATAGAAGGCGACATAACCCAGATCCAGCAGCCCTGCCAGGCCAACAACAATGTTCAGCCCAAGACCGAGCAGGACGTAAATCAGCCCGAGAATGGCAACCGTCAGAACGTATTTAGTGGCCACAAACGGGAAGCAGATCGCCAGCGTGATAATCAGCGGAATGATCCAGCGCATGCGGCTTTTATACTCTGGCGGCCGGACGTACACCCCCGCATTGTCAGATTCAAACCGCGCATGCAAACGTCTTCCGGCCGCCGTGGCTGAAAAGGCGCTCAGAAAAAAGCGCCCCAGCATGACGGTGCCAACAATCCACGCCAGCCGCTGGCCATCAAAGTTAAAGCTGTAACCATCCAGTATGACACCCGCAATCGGGCCGAAAATAATCAGGGCAATCATTCCGGAAAAAATCGAGTCCAGAACGCAGCGCTTCAGAGAAAAACCGTCAGAGGTCATCGCGTTGTTCCTTACACTTTAGCCACGACAGGGCGGCCCAGCAGCCCCTGAGGACGGAAGATCAGAATTAAGACCAGCAATCCAAACGAAAAGACATCCTTATAATCCGAGTTTACCATCCCGGAGAATTGCGCTTCTGCGACGCCCAGAATCAGCCCGCCAAGCATCGCGCCGGGCAGAGAGCCGATGCCCCCCAGCACCGCCGCCGTAAAAGCCTTAATGCCGATAACGAACCCGACGTAAAAATCAAAGGTGCCGTAATTCATGGTGATCAGCACACCCGCCAGCCCGGCCATGGCCGCGCCGATAACAAACACCAGCGAAATAATTCTGTCGGTGTTGATGCCCAGGATGGAGGCCATCTTACGATCCTGCTGCACCGCACGGCACATGCGCCCCAGCCGGGTACGGTTGATAATCCAGGTCAGCACCAGCATGCCCGCGAACGAGGCGATGAGAATAAAGACTTTGGTATAGGTTATCTGGACAAACCCTTCGCCGAGGTGAAAACGTAGCACGCCATCCAGCATGGTGGGCACGCCCTGCTGCCGAGGGCCCTGGCTGAGCTGGACGTAGTTTTGCAGTATCAGCGACATCCCGATAGCCGAAATCAGCGGCGCCAGACGCGTCGAGTTGCGTAGCGGCTTATAGGCGATGCGCTCAATCGTCCAGCCATACACACCGGTGACCACGACGGTGAAAACCAGCGTCCCCAGGATCAGCAGCGGAAAGGAGTGGAGTCCAAAAAACGCCAGCAGCGCCAGGCCAATGGCCGAGAGATAGGCGGAGATCATATACACTTCGCCATGGGCGAAATTGATCATACCGATGATGCCGTACACCATGGTGTAGCCAATGGCGATAAGACCGTAGACCGAACCCAGCGTTAAGCCATTAATTAATTGTTGCAGGAAGAATGTACTCATGGTTGCGCACCTGAATAAAGGGTTACGCCGACAGGCAGACCTGCCGGCGCTGAGCAGATTCCGTCCCGTTATGGCACTTCTTTATATTTGCCTTTGTCGTCCCACTGGTAGACCACGTAGTCCGACACCTTGAGGTCACCTTTGCTGTCCCAGGCTTTTTTACCCATCACCGTGTCGACAGGGTTGGCCTTCAGCCACTCGCTGGCTTTTGCGGAATCTGTCCCTTTCGTGGCCTTGAATGCCGCCGCGATAGCCTGTACAGACGCGTAGGCGTAGAGGGTGTATCCCTCTGGTTCAAATTTACCGGCGCGGAATTTCTCGATGACGGCTTTTCCGTCCGGGATCAGGCGCGGATCTTTACCGAACGTCATGTAAATACCGTTGGTGTACTGCGCCCCACCGGCGGCGGTGACCATCTCTTCGTTGACGATACAGTCACCCGAAAAGAACTTCGCCTGCACGCCCTGTTCACGCATCTGGCGAACCAGTGGGCCCGCTTCCGGATGACAGCCCCCGAAGAACACCACGTCCGGTTTTTGTGCGCCAATTTTGGTCACCAGCGCGTTAAAGTCTTTTTCCCCGCGCGATAGCCCTTCGTACATCACATCCTTAACGCCGCGTTTCGCCAGCGCCGCTTTGGTGGCGTCCGCGAGCCCCTGACCGTAAGTGTCTTTATCGTGGATGATGACCACCCGTTTGGCATTCAGCTTATCGATAATAAAATCGCTGGCGACCTGGCCCTGCTGGTCGTCACGACCGCACATGCGGAACATATCGCTCATGCCACGCTCGGTAATCAGCGGGTTCGTAGAGCCGGGGGTAATGGAGAGGATCCCGGCATCGCTATAGACCTCGGAGGCGGGCATGGTCGACGAGGAGCAGAAGTGGCCGACGACCGCTTTCACTTTATCCTGATCGACTAAGCGGTTGGCAACGGCGACGGCCTGTTTGGGTTCGCAGGCATCATCGCCCTGTACCAGTTTGATTTTCTCACCGTTGATCCCGCCTGCGGCGTTAATGTCTTCCGCCGCCTGCGTAGCGCCATGCCAGTATTGATCGCCATAGGTCGCATTCGGGCCTGTGAACGGCCCGGCCACGCCGATCACAATATCGGCCTGCGCGGAAAAGGCCGTCACCAGACAACCAGCCAGCACAAGGGAGAGGGGAGTTTTGGTAAATTTCAGCGACATTATTATGTTCCTTAGCAAAGAGGTTTTTGCACCAGGTATAAACCCGAACGCCTGATGGCATCGTTAATCCAAAAACAAGAGCGAGAACAAAATGCACTTTAGAAGCAATCTCCTGCTTAATACGGCGAGGATCCTACGCACCGCGAAGCGCGCAGAACATTAAGCAAAAAGGTTGCCAGAATGGTTAATCCCTTGACCGGGTCACAACATGTTGAGTATAGAGTGCCGTTTTACGCGCCTTTGCGGGATGAGATGAATTTACAGCGGAGATCACATCTCCTTAACAACAAAGCCCATAAGTTGTGCAACGGTCACGATTTGCACGTTTTTGCAGCAATAAAGACCTAAACTTCAGATAGGCACGCGCGGCGATATATGTCAGGATCGTTTTTTTTATCAGGAGTATCAGCAATGGCTGAAGGCCCATTAAATGAAAGCGAGATGGCGTGGCTGGAAGAGACATTAATCTCTTACGGTCACGACGATGCATCCGTGATTGACGTGTCCGAACTGGACGGCATGCTTACCGCAGTACTTTCCGGTCCCGTTGTGGTGGAGCCCGACACCTGGCTGGTGGCGGTCTGGGGTGGTGAGAAGTATATTCCGCGCTGGAAAAACGATCGTGAGATGAACCGTTTTATCGATCTCTGCTTTAAGCACATGAACGATATTGCCGAGCGTCTGAGCGAATACCCGGATCAGTTTGAACCGCTGTTTGGTTATAACGACGTTGACGGTCAGAGTTACACCGTGGTGGAAGAGTGGTGTTATGGCTACATGCGCGGCGTGGCGCTGACGGACTGGTCATCCCTGCCGGAATCGCTGGAAGCGGACCTGGCCGTGATTGCCCTGCACGGCACGGAAGAAAACAGCGAGAAGCTGGATGCGCTGACCGAAGAAGAGTACATGGACAGCATTGCGAGCATTCAGCCTGCGGCGCTGCGTTTGTATAACTACTGGGTGGCGAACCCGCAGCAGCCGGAAGCGAAAAAGCCTGTCGTGAACGGGTCGAAGGTGGGGCGGAACGATCCGTGCCCGTGCGGGAGTGGGAAGAAGTTTAAGAGTTGCTGCCTGCATTAATCAGAATTTGTTGCACAGGTGGAATTGTTTCGTTCACCTCGAATCCAACAGAAAATAATACGTTCTTTACCTGTGAACGAGATAAGGGGGCCGCCGCGGCCCCCTTATCAATCCCCGCGGCCCCTTGAGACCACTAAGATGATTGAGGCTAAATAAGTTACCCCACTTCCGGCAGCATCCCCGCTGCAATCAGCACCTGCACCAGAATAATCGCCACCCCACACCCAAACACCACGCACAGCAGCGGCTTACCACCCGCCACGCGGTATCCTTGCTGCGGATGTTGCTGGCGGCTCTTCCACGCCAGCAGGGAAGGTAACAGCAGGGCCAGTACCGATAACGCTACGCCAGCATACCCCAGCGCCATCACAAACCCGCGAGGGTAAAAGAGCGCGAAGGCCAGCGGCGGCAGGAAGGTCATTGCCCCCGTCTGTAAGCGTCCGGCAACGGTGTTGCGACGCTGGAACAGGTCCGCCATATAGTCAAACAGGCCAAGCGCCACGCCGAGGAAGGAGGTTGCCAGCGCCAGGTCGGCAAACAGATGTACCGCCAGCTCCACGTGTGAAGAGGCCACTACGTTACGCAGGGCAACCAGGAAACCATTCAGCCCAGAATGTTGTGCCATCAGGCCAATAAAGGTGGTGGAATCAATACTGCCCAGCGTCACCAGCTGCCAGAACAGGTAGGCAATCAGCGGAATGGCGCTGCCGATAACAAAGACGCGGCGCAGCTTGCGGATATCACCGTTCATATAGCTCACGATGCTCGGCACGCTGCCGTGAAAACCGAAGGAGGTAAAAATCACCGGGATGGCCGAAAGCGCCAGACCCTTCTCCAGCGGCAGGGAGAGCAGGTTAACCTTGTGAACATGCGGTGCCAGCAGCACCAGCATCACAACAAGAAAGAGGATTTTGGCGCTGAATAAAAAGCGGTTAAACAGATCCACCAGCGACGTGCCCGCGCAAACCACGCCGCCACCGATCAGCGTAAAGACGATGGCGCCCGTTTCCGGTGAAAGCGAGGCACCGAAGCCGTCATTGATGCTTGACGCAATCAGCTCCCCGGCGCCGCTGATGTAAGCGGCAGTCAGGGCGTACATCAGGAACATCATGCTGAAACCGGTGATCCACTGCCCGTAGCGTCCAAGGTAGCGTGCCGCCAGAGAGCCTAAGCCGGTATCGGCAGGGACATGCTGATAAACCTCCAGCAATAATAGCGCGGTGTAACACATCAGGGCCCACAGGCTGCCCAGCAGCAGTACGGTAACGCTAAATCCGACGCCTGCGGCAGCCAACGGCATGGCCAGCATTCCTGCGCCAATTGTCGTTCCGGCGACGATAAAAATACTTCCCAGAGTTCTGTTCTTCACGCTTTCCTCTACAACGCTTCCATATCGCGACTCATTCTGCGGCGCAGAGTAAGGGAAAAGGCGTATCTCGTCAAATCACCGTTACAGTGTGTGTAATGAATGCTTTACAAAATGAGGGCGGGATGCGGCGCCAGCGAAAAGCGCGTGGAGAGAGAAGTGGAGAGGCTGCGTTTTTTAGTTGAGAGGTAAATATGTCACTGCATGGAGACGACGTGCTCAATGGCGTCCACGCATAAAAGTAAAATCTGTTGTCATGAAATAACGCGGTGCTGAATATTCAGCACCGCGTCAGGATTAATTCTGCGTATCAAGAGTGGATAGCTCTTTATCAATAAAGTACAACCCTTCCCCGGATTTACCCGCCAGAGATAATTTATCCAGCACGGATTTAAACAGCTTCTCTTCCTCGTGCTGTTCAGCCACATACCACTGAAGGAAATTAAAGGTTGGATAATCCTGGCTGGTCATGGCGGCATGAGCCAGTTCATTAATTTTCTGGGTGATCAGCTGTTCGTGCTCATACGTGGCGCGGAACAGTTCATCAAGAGAGCCGTACTCGGCGAAAGGCGACGCCACGTTATCGATGCGCGGCAGGCTGCCGGTGTCCGTCAGGTAGTCAAACAGACGCTGCATGTGCGTCATCTCTTCCTGGGCATGACGACGCAGGAAGGCGGCTGCCCCTTCAAAGCTGTGATAGCTGCACCAGGCGCTCATCTGCTGATAAAGCAGGGAAGAAAACAGCTCAAGGTTCATTTGTGCATTGAGCTTGTCGATCATTTCAGTTTTTAACATGGTGCAGCTCCGGTTTATTTATTCTGGTTCACGATGAGCGACACTATAATTTGTTATTTAATTATTTGCAAAAAGTAAAATAAATATTTCTTTATTAAAAATACGAATGGGAATAAAACGCATTGCCGCCATTTATATTTATTAATGAGAATTGTTTATGTTCTTATTAAATAAACTGCCAGCGTGACTGGCAGTCGCGGTTAATACCACGGATTCTGGCTGGAAGAGGTAACAGCATATCCCTGACATTTATACTGAATGGTCACACTTTCGTTCAGACACAGCGAGCCGCTGATCAGGGTGCAGGTTTTAATGGGCTGCCCGTAGGCTGATGCGGTGGCATAGCCCATGTTTTGACAGGCTTTGGTTGCCGTACCGTTATTGAGATAGTCATCAGACCAGGCGTTTTGCAGCATGGCCTGGCCATAGTCGAGGCGCACAATTCCGTTTGGGGCGCCCGTACTGCTGACTTCTGCCTGACGGTTGATGCTGCACCCGGCGAGCAACAGGATCGTTCCGGCTATGATTACACGTTTCATGGTTCACTCTGCGTGACGGGAAATAGGCCATTGTAACCAGCCTGATGGCGAGCAATGGCCGGAATAGCCGGAAGATCTGCCCTTTCACTGTGCAACGAGCATGGCCTGGGTGCGAAATTGTGAGCGCATCTTTGTTTTTTAAAACAAGTTTTCACTTAATTTGAAAGTGTGTTTGTTTGATAGTAAGGTTAAGTTGAAAAGGTATCCACAGCGGGATCGCCCGCCATGCATTCAGGAGAGACAAGATGAAAATTGCACTGATGATGGAAAACAGCCAGGCCGCTAAAAATCCCATCATCCTTAATGAGCTGAAAGCCGTTGCTGATGAAAAAGGTTTTCCGGTCTATAACGTCGGTATGAGTGATGAGAACGATTATCATCTCACCTATATTCACCTGGGCATCATGGCGAGCATCCTGCTGAACGCTAAAGCCGTCGATTTTGTTGTTACCGGCTGCGGTACCGGGCAGGGCGCGTTGATGTCCCTCAACATTCATCCGGGCGTGATTTGCGGCTACTGCATCGATCCAGCGGACGCTTTCCTGTTCGCGCAAATCAACAACGGTAACGCACTCTCTCTGCCATTTGCGAAGGGCTTTGGCTGGGGTGCCGAACTGAACGTACGCTTTATCTTTGAGAAAGCGTTTACCGGACGCAATGGCGAAGGCTACCCACCAGAGCGTAAAGAGCCGCAGGTACGTAACGCCGGTATTCTGAACCAGGTGAAAGCGGCGGTAGTGAAAGAAAACTATCTGGATACCCTGCGCGCAATCGATCCTGAGCTGGTGAAAACCGCCGTCTCAGGTCAGCGCTTCCAGCAGTGCTTCTTCGAGAACTGTCAGGACAAAGAGATCGAAGCTTTTGTCCGCGGTATTGTTGGCTGATTCCCTTTGCCGGGCGGTGCGTTGCCTGCCCGGCACAGAGCGTTACTTTTTCGATGAGACCGCGCTGCCTGCATCGTTGGTCAGACGCAGCGTGTCAAACATCCCCACCAGGCAGATCAGCGCGATCGCCACAAATGCCAGCCGGAAGCTCATCCCCGGCATATCCGCAAGCCCCATCGCATCACCGACTTTTTCTCCGATACGAATACCAATCGCCCCGAGCGTGATCCCAAGCCCCACGGCAAGCTGCGTTGCGGTTGAAAACAGGGTATTGGCATAGCTCATCTGCGCCGAGGGCACATCCGCAAAGGCCAGCGTACTGATGGCCGTAAACTGAATCGAACGGAAAACGCCGCCCAGAAAGAGGATCAGCATGATGAGCCACACGGGCGTCTGCGGCGTGAGAAACGCGCAGGCCAGCAACGCCAGCACATTCAGCGCACCGTTAATCAGCAACAGCCGCTTAAACCCCAGGCTGCGGATCAGGGGCGTTGTCGCCGGTTTAATGGTGAGATTGCCTACGAAAACCGCCAGCACCAGCAGGCCCGAATGGAACGCGTCCATGCCAAAGCCGACCTGGAACATCAGCGGCAGCAGGAACGGAACCGCGCTGATGGAGGCGCGAAACAGCGAGCCGCCGTAAAGGGTGACGCGAAACGTTGGCACCTGCATCGCATCGAGCCTGATCATCGGCCAGGTTGCCCGCTTAAAGTGACGCAGCGCCAGACTTAACGCGACGACACCGACGATGAACAGCGTGGCGGTTAATCCTGTTCGCAGAGGCTCTCCGCTCATCAACTCCATCGCATAAACCAGGCTCACCATGGCAAGGGTGGTGACAACAAAACCCGGCAAATCAAACGGTCGGCGCGTATCTTCATGCAGGTCTGGAATGAGGCGCAGTGCCAGTAAAATGGCGATTATCCCCAGCGGCACGTTAATAAAGAAGATCCAGCGCCAGTCGGCATAGCTTGTGATGAACCCGCCGAGTGGCGGGCCGATGATCGGCGCGACAAGCGCAGGCCACGTCAGGGTAGCGATAGCCGTGATGAGCTGGTGTTTTGGCGTTGTGCGTAACACGGCCAGGCGACCCACGGGCACCATCAGCGCGCCCCCCATGCCCTGGAGCACGCGCATCGCAACGAACTGATCGAGCGTGGTGGACAGGCCGCAAAATACCGAGGCCAGCGTGAAAATCGCCAGCGCGAGGGCAAAGACTTTTCGCGCGCCGAAGCGGTCGGCGATCCAGCCGCTGGCGGGGATCAGCACGGCCAGGGTGATCAGATAGGCGCTGATCCCGATATTCAGATCCACAGCCTGTACGCCGAAGCTTTTTGCCATATCCGGCAGCGCGGTGGCAATCACCGTCCCGTCCAGAAACTCCATAAAGAAAGCACCGGCAACCAGCAGCCCCGCAGGCGATAATCCACGGCTCTCTTTGCCGGATAGGTTTTCACTCATTCTCTTCCTGCCCGCTCAAAAAATTTTATAAACATTTACTGGAATTTATAAGCCTGTAACGTGCGGATTTTTCATGGCTTTTTTTAACAAACCAGCAGCATTAAGGGTTTTATAACCGTGACGCAGGTCACAAAACGGTTGATTTTTGTGATGGTGGTCATATTATAAGCGTATTGACAATAACACCTGCATAACACGTTACTGGAGCAACATAATGAAACTGCGCAAAATCCTGAAAAGCATGTGGGCTAACTACTGCACAACGTTTAAAGACGTCCCACCGGGTGCGATGTTCTGATAAAAAAACCTGCTTCGGCAGGTTTTTTTATGTCTGCGGACGACGAGAGGGAGATGGAAGGGCGTCTGTTTTGCTACTATGGCGGCCTTTGAATAAGGAGAAACCCATGTCACAAAACCTGAGCGCCGATCAGGAACTGGTATCTGACGTCGTCGCCTGCCAGCTGGTAATCAAACAAATCCTTGATGTGATTGACGTTATCGCGCCGGTTGAGGTACGCGAAAAGATGTCGACCCAACTGAAAAACATCGATTTCACCAACCATCCTGCTGCGGCGGACCCGGTTACGCTCCGTGCGATCCAGAAAGCGATCGCGCTGATTGAACTCCGCTTCACACCGCAGGGTGAGTCACACTAAAATAAACCGATGTTTTAAAATTAGAAACTCTTTTCTGATTTTACGTCGAAGGGCGACAGGGCCTGTCGCCCGCAGAAGGGTCAGAAGAACGTCTGTACCAGCAGATAGCTCACCACGCAGGCACAGCTGACGCCAATCAGCCCCGGCAGAATAAAGCTGTGGTTGATGATGAATTTACCGATGCGGGTAGTGCCGGAGCGATCGAATCCGATACAGGCCAGATCGCTGGGATAGGTCGGCAGCACAAAGTAGCCGTACGACGCCGGGAAGAAGGCCACCAGCATTTTCGGATCGATGCCCAGCATCAACCCCATCGGAGCGACGGCGGTTAACGCGGCGGCCTGGCTGTTGACCAGTTTTGAGACCAGGAACAGTACGATGGCATACGTCCACGGATGACTCTTCACCACCCCCTCCAGCGCCATTTTCAGCTCATCAAGATGCGCCTGAAAAAAGGTATCGCTCATCCACGCCACGCCAAACACCGAGAAAATCGCGACCATTCCCGCTTTAAATACCGCTCCGTTTGAGATGGCCGACGCATTCACCTTGCAGGTCAACAGCATCACCGCGCCCGCGATCAGCATCATCATTTGAATGACAAGGTTCATCGACAGGGCCGTCATTTTGCCTTTGATCTCAAACGCCGGACGCAGCTCGGGCAGCGCACCCAGCAGGACCACAACGGCAATCCCGGCGAAAAAAATCCATGTAGACCAGTAGGCCTGTTTCGGGAAACGCTGATTCATCAACGTTTCAGTTCCTCCATAGATAAACTCCCGCTGTTTCGGATCTTTCAGCTTTTCCTGAAACTCCGGATCGTCTGCCAGATTTTTCCCGCGGCGCAAGCTCCACAGTGCCGCGATGGCGACGCCAGACAGTGAGGCCGGTACGGAGACCGCAAGAATTTCGAGGATCCCCCACGCGTGGCCGATGCCGTGCTGCGCACCCAGAATCGAGACCAGCGAAACGACGGCCACGGAAACGGGGGATGCAGTGATGGCCATCTGAGATGCCACCGAGGCCACCGCCATCGGCCTTTCCGGACGAATGCCTTTTTTCAGGGCGATATCCGCGATAATCGGAAACATGGTGTAAACGACGTGCCCGGTCCCGCAGAGAAAGGTCAACATCCAGGTGGTAAACGGCGCGAGAAGGGTGATGTGCTGGGGATGTTGACGCAGCAGGCGCTCCGCGAATTGCATCATGACATTCAGGCCACCGGCGGTCTGTAGCGTGGCCGCGCAGCCAATGACGGCGAGGATTGTGAGCATTACGTCAACCGGGGGTTTACCGGGTTGCAGACCAAAGACAAAACTCAAAACAAACAGGCCGATGCCGCTTATCAGCCCCAGTCCCATACCGCCGAAGCGGGTGCCTATCAGCAGGCAGAGGATAATGACAATAAACTCAATGGTGATCATGATGCTCCCTCGTCAATGAATGTAATTAAACAAATCATTACACGATGTGTGGTTATTCATTGGGAGCGAGATCTGATTTGTTAAATGTCAGCAAAAGCAGGGAGTTGGTACCCACTCCCTGACGGGAGCGGGTGAAGGGAGTTAGTGGTGCTGCACGGTAGCAATGTCGAGAAGATGGCGGTCCGTCTGCTCCAGACAAATCCCCGCGCGTTTCGCGTTGCGGATTTCATCTGCAAGCGTCTTCAACAGCATGCCATCCTGCTGCTGCTCTCTGTCCATATCGCGTAAAAACTTGAGGGTAATGATGTCCTGTTGCGCTTTCGCTTCATCAGCCAGTATGCTCAGCTTCGCACAGCGTTGCTCATACTCTTCGAGGGTTTTCTGGAACAGCTCCTCAAGAGAAGAATAATTATCTTCAATCGTTTCAAGCTCTTTGACGGTGGGGTTAGCCCCGATGGCTTTCAAAAAGTTAAAGACTCGCATCATGTGCGTGACGTTACTTTGTGCCTGCGTACGGAAGAAGGTGGCAGTGCCGTTAAGGCTTTTTCTGGAACACCACGCGCTCAAGTGCAGATGCAGATTTGAAGCATAAAACTCCAGGTTCATCTGGGCATTCAGTTTTTGCATCATCGTTTGGGTAGTCATTTTCATATCCTTATTGACTGCGGGACTTGATGTCCGCTACGTAACCTGACCCGGCAGGTATTGACGATTGAATGGCAGAAATAGATTTCTGCAAGGTAAAAAACTCGAATATTCACTTCCTGTGTTCGATTTAAATAAGCATACGCTTCTCTTTGACTTAAGAAAACTCTTAATTGGGCTGTGTTTACTCTAGATTACAAATTTAAATATAGCGCAGAATTAAAAAGAGGTGATGGCACAAGATGTTTTGTAACGCCATGATTCTATTGCATATAAAATCAAGCATGCTCATTTTTAACGTTTCGTGAAACGTTCTTTGGCGGGAAATTCTGTAAAAGTGTGAAATCAGAAATAATATCTGTAAATATATCCTGCGGGTGGAAATTTGAGCTAAATCAATTTTTACCCAATATACGGTTCTGTGATCCCGTCGCAAGATTGTTATCTGACAAAACGAGAAAATGAAACACTGTTTTACATCGTTTTATTCGTTGAGGTTTATGATGGCTAAAGTGGCGGTGCTGCTGGCACCCGGTTTTGAAGAAGCAGAAGCAATTATCACAATTGATATTCTGCGTCGTTTGCAGATTGAGGTGGAGACGCTGGCCTGTGCGGGATCCCGTGCGGTAGTGAGTTACCACACTATTCCCATGGTGGCTGACAGTACGTTAACGGAGCGCAGTGACACGCTGTATGACGCAGTCGTGTTGCCCGGTGGGCCGCAGGGGAGCATGAATCTCGCGGCTAACCGTGAGGTGATCCGCTTTGTTTCCACGCATGACGAACACGGCAAACTCATCTGCCCGATCTGCTCTGCGGCCGCGCGGGTGCTGGGCTGGAATGGATTACTGAAGGGGCGTCGCTACGTCTGTTCCGGCGATCTGTGGGAGACCGTTAATGACGGGGTTTATGTGGATGCGCCCGTCGTGGAGGATAAAAACCTCATCAGCGGCAAGGGTCTGGGGCACGCTTTTGATTTTGCGCTGACGATCTCTGCGCGTCTGTTGGGTGACGATGCCCCCGTGCGCGATCATGCTGAACACATCTATTATCCCTGGTAATTTTTCTGCCGGGCGCTAAGGCGTCCGGGTTACAGGGACTTCTTGGCTGACCTTATGGATAATTCTGCTTAATCCCTTCCCATTTGTAGGACAATTACGCCTTTTTTTATGTCATTTTTCGCTGAATTTATGTACGCAATTACTGTAATTCTGCGGTGTGATGTCGCTCTCTTATGGATGATTAATTTCCCGCTAAAACTATCTCCAGCAATAACGCTTATAACGAGGTAAGCGCTAATGCCTTGTTTTAAGTCCGATTAAATACGTTGTTCGCCATTATTCCCTACAGATAAGAATGCTAAAGCTGGAGTTTACCATGCACAAATTTACTAAAGCGCTGGCGGCCATCGGCCTGGCTGCCGTTATGTCACAATCCGCTATCGCTGAAAATTTAAAGCTCGGTTTTCTGGTTAAACAGCCTGAAGAGCCGTGGTTCCAGACCGAGTGGAAATTTGCTGATAAAGCCGGAAAAGATTTGGGATTTGAGGTAATTAAAATCGCCGTACCTGACGGCGAGAAAACGCTGAACGCCATTGATAGCCTGGCGGCCAGCGGCGCGAAAGGTTTCGTTATCTGTACCCCGGATCCAAAACTGGGTTCAGCTATTGCTGCAAAAGCGCGCGGTTACGACATGAAAGTCATCGCGGTGGACGATCAGTTCGTCAATGCCAAAGGTAAACCGATGGATACCGTTCCGCTGGTGATGATGGCGGCTACCAAAATCGGTGAGCGTCAGGGCCAGGAGCTTTATAAAGAGATGCAAAAACGCGGCTGGGATGTCAAAGAGACTGCCGTGATGGCTATAACCGCAGACGAGCTGGATACCGCCCGTCGTCGTACTACCGGATCCATGGACGCCCTGAAAGCGGCTGGCTTCCCGGAAAAACAGATCTACAAAGTCCCGACCAAATCCAACGATATTCCGGGCGCCTTTGATGCGGCCAACTCCATGCTCGTCCAGCATCCGGAAGTGAAGCACTGGCTGGTGGTGGGGATGAACGATAACACCGTGCTGGGCGGCGTGCGTGCAACGGAAGGTCAGGGCTTTAAAGCACCGGACGTGATCGGCATCGGCATCAACGGGGTCGACGCCGTGAGCGAACTGTCTAAAGCGCAGGCGACCGGCTTCTACGGCTCTCTGCTGCCAAGCCCGGATGTCCACGGCTATAAATCCAGCGAAATGCTCTACAACTGGGTGACCAAAGGGGTTGAGCCGCCGAAATTCACCGAAGTGACCGATGTGGTGCTGATCACCCGCGATAACTTCAAAGAGGAGCTGGCGAAAAAAGGACTGGGCGGTAAGTAATACGCGGTGATTGCGCCCCTCACTGACCGTGAGGGGCCAGATGTACACACTACAGGAATCACGGAGTCGTTATGCAACAGTCTGATCCGTATCTCTCTTTCCGCGGCATCGGTAAAACGTTCCCCGGTGTAAACGCGCTGACCGATATCAGCTTTGACTGCTATGCCGGCCAGGTTCACGCCCTGATGGGGGAGAACGGCGCGGGAAAATCCACGCTGCTTAAAATTCTCAGCGGCAACTACACGCCCACTACCGGCACGCTGGCCATTCGCGGCGAAGAGGTGGCCTTTGCCGATACCACGGCCGCGCTAAACGCGGGCGTCGCCATCATCTATCAGGAACTGCACCTTATTCCCGAGATGACCGTGGCGGAGAACATCTATCTGGGCCAGCTTCCGCATAAAAGCGGGGTGGTCAACCGCTCGCTGCTCAACTATGAAGCGGGCTTGCAGCTTAAGCATCTTGGGCTGGATGTCGATCCGCAAACGCCCCTTAAGTATCTCTCCATCGGCCAGTGGCAGATGGTGGAAATTGCTAAAGCACTGGCGCGCAACGCCAAAATTATCGCTTTTGACGAGCCAACCAGCTCGCTCTCGGCGCGTGAAATAGAAAATCTCTTTCGTGTCATCCGCGAACTGCGCAAAGAGGGCCGCATCATTCTGTACGTCTCTCACCGTATGGAAGAGATTTTTGCCCTAAGCGATGCCATCACCGTGTTTAAAGATGGCCGCTACGTGCGCACCTTCACCGATATGCAGCAGGTCAACCACGATCAGCTGGTACAGGCGATGGTTGGACGCGATCTGGGGGATATTTACCACTGGAAACCGCGCGAGTATGGCCCGGAGCGTTTGCGTCTGGATAACGTTAAAGCCCCAGGCGTCCGCACGCCCATTTCACTCTCGGTGCGCAGCGGCGAAATCGTCGGGCTGTTTGGTCTTGTAGGGGCAGGGCGCAGCGAGCTGATGAAAGGGCTGTTTGGCGGGACGCGCATTACCCAGGGCCAGGTCTTCGTCGACGGGAAAAAGGTTGATATTCAGAAGCCTGCCCAGGCGATTAACGCCGGTATCATGCTCTGCCCGGAAGATCGCAAGGCCGAAGGCATCATTCCGGTGCACTCGGTGCGCGACAACATCAACATCTCTGCCCGGCGCAAGTTCATCCGCGCGGGATGCCTGATTAACGACGGCTGGGAGGCGAGCAACGCGGATCACCATATCCGTTCGCTGAACATCAAAACCCCCGGTGCGGAACAGCTGATCATGAATCTGTCCGGCGGCAACCAGCAGAAGGCGATTCTGGGCCGCTGGCTGTCGGAAGATATGAAGGTCATTTTGCTGGATGAGCCAACGCGCGGTATCGACGTGGGGGCGAAACACGAAATCTATAACGTTATCTATGAGCTGGCAAAACGCGGCGTGGCGGTTCTGTTCGCCTCCAGCGATCTGCCCGAGGTGCTGGGCGTTGCCGACCGCATTGTTGTGATGCGTGAAGGTGAAATTGCCGGTGAATTGCTGCATGAACAGGCGAATGAACAACAGGCGTTGAGTCTCGCCATGCCTAAAGTTAGCCAGGCTGTCGCCTGAGTAAGGAGTCAATGATGTCCTCTGTTACTACATCCGGAGCGCCGAAGTCGGCTTTCAGTTTTGGCCGCATCTGGGACCAGTACGGCATGCTGGTGGTCTTTGCTGCCCTGTTCGTCGCCTGCGCGATTTTTGTGCCGAACTTCGCCACCTTCATCAATATGAAGGGGTTGGGGCTGGCCATCTCCATGTCCGGCATGGTGGCCTGTGGCATGCTTTTCTGCCTGGCCTCCGGCGATTTTGACCTGTCGGTCGCCTCGGTGATTGCCTGCGCTGGCGTCACCACCGCCGTGGTGATCAACATGACCGAAAGCCTGTGGATCGGCGTTCTGGCCGGGCTGATGCTCGGCGTGTTGAGTGGCCTGGTGAACGGGTTTGTCATTGCGCGCCTGAAGATCAACGCCCTGATCACAACGCTGGCAACCATGCAAATCGTGCGCGGTCTGGCCTATATCATCTCCGACGGTAAAGCGGTGGGGATTGAAGATGAGCGTTTCTTTACGCTGGGCTATGCCAACTGGCTGGGCCTGCCTGCACCAATCTGGCTGACGGTAGCCTGTTTGATCCTGTTCGGATTCCTGCTTAACCGCACCACCTTTGGCCGCAATACCCTGGCGATTGGCGGGAACGAGGAAGCGGCACGCCTGGCGGGTGTCCCGGTCGTGCGAACCAAGATCATTATCTTCGTACTTTCCGGGCTGGTATCGGCGGCGGCGGGGATTATTCTGGCGTCGCGTATGACCAGCGGTCAGCCAATGACCTCTATCGGTTATGAGCTGATTGTCATTTCAGCCTGCGTTTTGGGGGGCGTATCCCTCAAGGGCGGCATCGGAAAAATCTCATATGTGGTGGCGGGGATCCTGATTCTGGGGACCGTGGAGAACGCCATGAACCTGCTTAATATTTCTCCGTTCTCTCAGTACGTCGTACGAGGCCTGATCCTGCTGGCAGCGGTGATCTTCGACCGTTACAAGCAAAAAGCGAAGCGAACCGTCTGATTCATTTTCAACCACTAATATGCTCAACTATTAACCATAGTTGAGCCTCTGACCGGCCCGCCAGTTTTGCTGACGGGCCGGTTGCTAAATGGCGAGCACCGTCACACTGTCTATACTTACATGGCTGTTTTATTCACTGTAAGGAGGATTAGGGTGGCTGACTTGTTAACCGCACCGCCTGTACTGCCCGGAAAATTTGCTTTCTTTTTTGACCTCGACGGGACGCTCGCCGGGATTGAACCGCACCCGGATGACGTTGTTGTACCGGATACGGTGTTAGAGAATTTGCAGCAGCTCTCCCGACAGAACGAGGGGGCACTGGCATTGATTTCAGGGCGCTCAATGGCCGAGCTGGATGTGCTCGCCAGTCCTTATCACTTTCCGCTGGCCGGTGTGCACGGAGCGGAGCGCCGCGATATCCATGATCAACTGCATATAGTTTCACTCCCCGATACGCTGATTCAGGCGCTGCATGCGCAACTCTCTTCGGCTCTGGAAACGCTTCCCGGTACGGAACTGGAAGCCAAAGGCATGGCCTTTGCGCTGCACTACCGTCAGGCGCCCCATCATGAAGCGGCGATCTTTGCGGTAGCAAGAAGCGTGGCGGACGCCCATCCGGAGCTGGCCTTACAGCCGGGTAAATGTGTGGTTGAGATCAAACCGGCAGGAATTAATAAAGGCGCTGCCGTTGCAGCGTTTATGGCGGAAGCGCCGTTCAAAGGGCGTACACCCGTCTTTTTTGGGGATGACCTGACCGACGAGGCCGGGTTCAGGGTGGTAAACCAGGCCGGAGGCATGTCTGTCAAGGTTGGTCCTGGTGAAACCATTGCCGGATGGCGGCTGGAAAATGTCGCCAGCGTATGGCAGTGGATATCTGACGTCGCTAACCAGCAACAACAACAAATAGCGCAAAACAACGGGAGAAATCATTATGGGTCGCTTAGTCGTCGTCTCTAATCGCATCGCACCGCCGGATGATAAAAAAGCCAGTGCCGGTGGCCTGGCGGTCGGGGTATTAGGTGCCCTTAAAGCCGCGGGTGGTCTCTGGTTTGGCTGGAGCGGGGAAATCAGTAATGATGAGAAACCGCTAAAAAAGGTGTCACGGGGCAATATCACGTGGGCCTCCTTCGCACTCAGTGAGAAGGACTACGATGAATATTATTCCGAGTTCTCTAACGCCGTGCTGTGGCCAGCGTTTCACTATCGTCTGGATCTGGTGAAGTTCCAGCGTGAATCGTATGAAGGCTATATGCGCGTCAACGCGCTGTTGGCAGATAAACTGCTGCCGCTGATCGAAGAGGACGATATTTTATGGATCCACGATTACCATCTGCTGCCCTTCGCCAGGGAGCTGCGAAAACGAGGTGTGAATAACCGGATCGGCTTCTTCCTGCACATTCCGTTCCCGACGCCGGAGATTTTCACCGCGCTGCCGCAGCATGATGAAATTCTTGAAGCGTTGTCCGATTATGACCTGCTCGGGTTCCAGACGGAAAATGACAGGCTGGCCTTCCTCGACAGCGTGTCGGGTAAAACCCGGCTGGTCACGCACGGCGGGAAATCGCACACCGCGTGGGGACGAAACTTCCATACCGAAGTCTACCCGATTGGTATTGAGCCAGACGAAATTGCCGAGCAGGCCTCCGGTCCGCTGCCACCGAAGCTTGCCCAGCTCAAGGATGAACTCAAGCACGTTAAAAATATCTTTTCGGTTGAACGGCTGGATTATTCCAAAGGTCTGCCGGAGCGGTTCCTCGCTTACGAAACCCTGCTGGATAAATTCCCGCAGCATCACGGCAAGATCCGCTATACCCAGATTGCGCCGACCTCACGCGGCGAGGTTCAGGCCTATCAGGATATTCGTCACCAGCTGGAGACCGAAGCAGGGCGCATCAACGGGCGCTACGGGCAGCTCGGCTGGACCCCGCTTTTCTATCTGAATCAGCACTTTGAGCGCAAAATTCTGATGAAGGTGTTCCGCTATGCGGACGTCGGGCTGGTCACGCCGCTGCGCGACGGGATGAACCTGGTGGCAAAAGAGTATGTTGCAGCACAAGATCCTGCTGACCCGGGCGTGCTGGTGCTGTCGCAATTTGCCGGTGCGGCAAACGAGCTAACCTCAGCGCTGATTGTTAACCCTTACGATCGCGATGACGTGGCCAATGCCCTGAACCGCGCGTTAACCATGCCGCTTGCGGAACGTATTTCACGTCATTCGGAAATGATGGAGACCATCGTTAAGAATGATATCAACCACTGGCAGGCACGTTTTATTGACGATTTACGCGCGATCCAGCCGCAAAGTCAGGAAGGTAACCTGCAAAAAAAGATCGCGACATTCCCTAAACTCGCCTGATTTTCTCCGGGGGCATTATTTGCCCCCGAGAGGCACCAGCAGGACATCAACCTGGCTTGACGAAACGATAGTTTTTGCCGAGCACGCCGCACGAGAAAAAAAGCTCTGGTTATGATTGCCGCAAATCACCAGGTCAATATTCTGTTTCTGGCACATGTCGAGAATATGTCCACTTAATTCCCCCGTGGCAATCACCGTCTGATGGACAGGATAGTTTGCCCGCTCAACCAGTTCGCGCAGAAATTGCTGCGTTTCCTCCTGAAGAACCTCACGAATATCTTCCAGCATCGGCGCTGCCAGTTGATTATACATCTCGGGTTCAGCGGCCAGGGTGATCAGACTAATGCGGGCGTTGTTCGGGCGGGCAATTGACGCGGCACGGGCGACGAGTTGATGGCTTTCTGGGGAAACAGCAACAGAAACAAGAAGATGGGAGTAACTCATCACACACTCCTTTGATGTCAGAATGACTCGTTTCTCAAGCTTTACCGCGAATCTGCCGCTTCTGCAAGAGGTGCATGCGACAATAGTGTGAACCTTATCATAATTATTCATTAATTATTCTTATAAGAAGAATAACGAAAAGCGGGCGGCAAATGAAAATAATTAACAACTTAACGTAAATCACACATTTAGCCTTCCGTGCTGTTAAATCGTGTTAACCGATCGTCAACGCAAGCGTGACGGTTACGCAGCGAAACTTCTTTTACGAAAGGAAAAGATAACCTGCTGTTTTTACTTAATTAACTCCGGCTCTATCCTGACGTAAGTGTGCTTTGTCACACGCAAGGACAGTGCTTTTTCGAGTTAGCAATTTGCATACCCGATCCCCTCATCCTTCTGCATGAGTATTCGTCCCATAAGAATATAAACCAGCTTTGCTTGGTCAATAAATAGCCAAATTACAAGTCACGCTGATGGATTTATGGGTTACATTCGCGTAAATTATGTGACGAAGATCACATTTATTTTAAATTTCAGGGGGGGCTGCATTGTATGTGTCAAAACTGACGAGTAGAGTTTGCGTCGAATTAGGAAAAATCTTAGTTATTTGTAAGAAAAGATAAAATGTGTAACCAACATTTTGGCCATGTTAACCGGTCACGCGCTTTACGACGTACAAACCTAAATTCAACTATGCATTTGGCCTTTTCTTTTTATACCGGGTGATTTCCCGGCGACATCACGGGGTGCGGTCTTTCCGCATAAAAATAATAGTTGGTTATTCTGGATGGGAAAAATGCATACATCCGAGTTGCTAAAACATATTTATGACATCAATTTGTCGTATTTATTGCTCGCGCAGCGTTTGATTAGTCAGGACAAACCGTCAGCGATGTTTCGTCTGGGTGTTAACGAAGAGATGGCAACCATGCTGGGTGGATTAACACTTCCGCAAATGGTCAAGCTGGCTGAAACCAACCAACTTGTCTGCCAGTTCCGTTTTGATAACCCGCAGACCATTACGCGTCTGACTCAGGAATCCCGCGTGGACGATCTGCAACAGATCCACACCGGTATTCTTCTCTCCACCCGCCTGCTCAACGAAATCAGCCAGCCTGATGACGTAGCCCGGAAGAAAAGGGCTTAACAATGAGCGAAAAAAGCATTGTTCAGGAAGCCCGTGATATCCAGCTGGCAATGGAACTCATCACGCTGGGCGCGCGTTTACAAATGCTGGAAAGCGAGACGCAGCTGAGCCGTGGTCGTCTGATCAAGCTGTACAAAGAATTGCGTGGTAGCCCGCCGCCAAAAGGCATGCTGCCGTTTTCGACTGACTGGTTCATGACCTGGGAGCAGAACATCCATGCTTCCATGTTCTGTAACGCCTGGCAGTACCTGCTTAAAACGGGCTTATGCAGCGGCGTTGATGCTGTGATCAAAGCCTACAAACTTTACCTTGAGCAATGCCCGCAACAGGAAGAGGGACCCCTGCTGGCGCTGACCCGCGCCTGGACGCTGGTGCGTTTTGTTGAAAGCGGAATGCTCGAATTGTCGCGCTGCAACTGCTGTGACGGTAATTTTATAACCCACGCGCACCAGCCTGCGGGCAGCTTCGCCTGTAGTTTGTGCCAGCCTCCATCCCGAGCCGTAAAAAGACGTAAACTTTCCCGGGATGCTGCCGATATTATTCCACAACTGCTGGATGAACAGATCGAACACGCTGTTTAACCCGAACCTGTGGGCAAGATTCCAGCAGCGGTAAGCGATTACCGCTGCTTTTTTTTACCCTGCGTTCCGGTCACGCGCTCGAAATGAACGTCCTGCCATAGTCACTAGCGGAAGGATGATGTCGTGCTTATCTTATTAGGTTACCTGGTAGTTCTCGGTACAGTTTTCGGCGGTTACATGATGACCGGCGGGCACCTTGGAGCACTCTATCAACCGGCTGAACTTGTCATCATCGGCGGGGCAGGGGTAGGGGCTTTTATCGTTGGTAACAACGGTAAATCGATCAAGGGCACGCTGAAGGCGATTCCGCTGCTGTTTCGTCGCTCAAAATACACCAAAAGCATGTATATGGATCTGCTGGCGCTGCTCTATCGCCTGATGGCGAAGTCACGTCAGCAGGGGATGTTCTCGCTGGAGCGGGACATCGAAAACCCGAAAGAGAGCGAAATTTTCGCCAGCTACCCGCGTATTCTGGCCGACGCGATGATGCTCGATTTTATCGTCGATTACCTGCGCCTGATCATCAGCGGCAACATGAACACCTTCGAAATTGAAGCCCTGATGGACGAAGAGATCGAAACCCACGAGAGCGAATCTGAAGTGCCGGCTAACAGCCTGGCGCTGGTGGGTGACTCGCTTCCGGCCTTCGGGATCGTGGCGGCGGTCATGGGCGTGGTGCATGCCCTGGCCTCGGCGGATCGCCCGGCGGCTGAACTGGGCGCGCTGATTGCCCACGCGATGGTGGGGACGTTCCTCGGTATTTTACTGGCCTACGGCTTTATCTCCCCGCTGGCGAGCGTGCTGCGCCAGAAGAGCGCCGAAACCACCAAAATGATGCAGTGCGTGAAAATTACGTTGCTCTCAAACCTCAACGGTTACGCGCCACCGATCGCCGTCGAATTTGGTCGTAAGACGCTCTATTCCAGCGAACGTCCGTCGTTTATCGAACTGGAAGAGCACGTGCGTGCGGTGAAAAACCCAAACCAACAGACGACAACTGAGGACGCATGAAAAACCAGTCCCATCCGATCGTCATCGTAAAAAAGCGCAAGCATAAGGGGCACGGGCACGGTTCTCACGGCTCCTGGAAGATCGCGTACGCCGACTTTATGACCGCCATGATGGCCTTCTTTCTGGTGATGTGGCTGATCTCCATCTCCAGCCCGAAAGAGCTTATTCAGATTGCGGAATATTTCAGAACGCCGCTGGCGACGGCGGTCACCGGCGGGCCACGCATTTCGAACAGCGACAGCCCGATCCCTGGCGGCGGTGATGATTACACCCAGCAGCAGGGCGAAGTCAAAAAACAGCCAAACATCGACGAGCTGAAAAAACGGATGGAGCAGGCGCGCCTGAAAAAACTGCGCGGTGACCTGGATCAGCTGATTGAAGCGGACCCGAAACTGCGCGCGCTGCGCCCGCATCTGAAGATCGACCTCGTGCAGGAAGGGCTGCGAATTCAGATCATCGACAGCCAGAACCGACCGATGTTTAAAACCGGTAGCGCCGACGTGGAGCCTTATATGCGCGATATTCTGCGTGCGATTGCACCGGTGCTGAACGGTATTCCTAACCGCATTAGCCTGTCCGGACACACGGATGATTTCCCGTACGCCACGGGAGAAAAGGGATACAGCAACTGGGAGCTTTCTGCCGATCGCGCCAACGCCTCGCGTCGCGAGCTGGTGGCGGGTGGGCTTGATGATGGCAAGGTCCTGCGCGTGGTCGGCATGGCTGCAACCATGCGCCTTACCGACCGCGGGCCGGATGACGCCATCAACCGTCGTATCAGTCTTTTAGTGCTGAACCAGCAGGCGGAGCAGGCCATCCTGCATGAAAACGCCGAAAGTCAGAATGAGTCACTGGACGATTTAAAACAGCCTGGGGCCGTCCCTTCGGCTGCCGTTCCAACATCGCCACCAGCCAATCCGAGGTGATAGCGTGAGCATGGATATTACCGATTTTTACCAGACATTCTTTGATGAAGCCGACGAATTGTTGGCCGATATGGAGCAACACTTGCTGGATCTGGTGCCCGAGGCACCGGACTCAGAACAGCTCAATGCCATCTTCCGTGCGGCGCATTCCATTAAAGGCGGCGCCGGCACGTTTGGATTTACCATTTTGCAGGAAACCACCCATTTAATGGAAAACCTGCTGGATGAAGCACGACGCGGTGAGATGCAGCTCAATACCGACATTATCAACCTGTTTTTGGAAACGAAAGATATTATGCAGGAACAGCTCGACGCCTATAAAAGTTCGGCAGAGCCTGATGCCGCCAGCTTTGAATACATCTGCAACGCGCTGCGTCAGTTAGCGCTGGAAGCCAAAGGTGAGGCGTCTGCGCCCGTTGTCCCTGCGGCAAAACTGAGCGTTGTTGACGCCGTAGCCGAACCCGATACGGCGCCTGATGCGCCCGCAGGTAAACTGCGTGTGGTGCTGTCACGTCTGAAAGAGAACGAGGTCGACCTGCTGGAAGAGGAGCTGGGTAATCTGGCGACGCTCAGCAACGTGGTGAAGGGCAAAGACAGCCTGGCCGCGACGCTCGACGACGGGATCGGCCAGGATGACATCGTGGCGGTGCTGTGCTTCGTGATTGAAGCGGATCAGATTGCGTTTGAAACTGAAGCAGCGACCGCAGAAGCGCAAGCGCCTGCTCCGGCAGAAAAAGCTCCGGCGGTGGTCCCTGCTGCCCCTGCACTGAAAGCCGTGCCTAAAGAGTCGGCTGCTCCGGCCCGCGGTGAAAAACCGGCGGCGCGTTCCAGCGAATCCACGAGCATTCGCGTGGCGGTAGAGAAAGTGGATCAGCTGATCAACCTGGTCGGTGAACTGGTGATCACCCAGTCAATGCTGGCCCAGCGATCCAACGAACTGGACCCGGTCACCCACGGCGATCTCATCACCAGCATGGGCCAGTTAAAACGTAACGCCCGCGATTTGCAGGAATCGGTGATGTCCATCCGCATGATGCCGATGGAATATGTCTTCAGCCGCTTCCCGCGTCTGGTGCGCGACCTGGCCGGTAAGCTCAACAAGCAGATCGAACTGACGCTAATGGGCAGCTCTACCGAGCTGGACAAGAGCCTGATTGAACGCATTATCGACCCGTTAACGCACCTGGTGCGTAACAGTCTCGACCACGGTATCGAGCTGCCGGAAAACCGCGTGGCTGCCGGTAAATCACCGGTGGGGAACCTGATCCTGTCAGCGGAACATCAGGGCGGCAACATCTGCATCGAAGTGACCGATGACGGCGCGGGGCTGAACCGCGAGCGCATCCTGGCGAAGGCGATTTCGCAGGGGATGGCGGTCAACGAAAACATGACCGACGAAGAAGTGGGCATGCTGATTTTTGCCCCGGGCTTCTCAACCGCAGAGCAGGTCACCGACGTTTCTGGTCGTGGCGTGGGCATGGACGTGGTGAAACGTAACATTCAGGAGATGGGCGGTCACGTTGAGATCCAGTCTAAGCAGGGCGCGGGCACCACAATTCGTATCCTGCTGCCGCTGACGCTGGCGATCCTCGACGGCATGTCCGTTAAAGTGGCGGACGAAGTCTTTATTCTGCCGCTGAACGCGGTGATGGAATCGCTCCAGCCGCGCGAAGAAGATCTGCACCCGCTGGCGGGCGGCGAGCGCGTACTTGAAGTGCGTGGCGAATATCTGCCGCTGGTGGAACTGTGGAAAGTGTTCGAAGTGGACGGGGCAAAAACCGAGGCCACGCAGGGTATCGTTGTGATCCTGCAAAGCGCCGGACGCCGCTACGCGTTGCTGGTCGATCAGCTGATTGGTCAGCATCAGGTGGTGGTTAAGAACCTGGAAAGTAACTACCGCAAAGTGCCGGGGATCTCTGCTGCCACCATCCTGGGTGATGGTAGCGTCGCGCTGATCGTCGATGTATCGGCACTTCAGGGATTAAATCGTGAACAACGTGTGGCGAACACAGCCGCCTGATTAAGTAAAAGGTAATAACATGACCGGTATGAGTAACGTAACGAAACTGGCGGGCGAGCCATCTGGGCAGGAATTCCTGGTTTTCACTTTAGGTGATGAAGAGTACGGTATCGACATCCTGAAAGTGCAGGAAATCCGTGGTTACGACCAGGTAACGCGCATCGCGAACACGCCAGCGTTTATCAAGGGTGTGACCAACCTGCGCGGTGTGATTGTGCCTATCGTGGATCTGCGCGTGAAGTTCAGCCAGGGCGATGTGGAGTACAACGATAACACGGTGGTGATTGTCCTGAATCTGGGGCAGCGCGTGGTGGGGATCGTCGTGGACGGCGTGTCTGACGTGCTGTCACTGACAGCCGATCAAATCCGTCCTGCGCCGGAGTTTGCGGTCACGCTGTCGACGGAATACCTGACGGGGCTGGGTGCGCTCGGCGAGCGTATGCTGATTCTGGTAAATATTGAGAAGCTGCTGAACAGCGAAGAGATGGCGCTGCTGGATATCGCGGCGAATCACGTGGCATAAAACAAAGCCGGGTGGCGCTGACGCTTACCCGGCCTACGTGTTCGAGCCATTCGTAGGCCGGGTAAGGCGAAGCCGCCACCCGGCTTGTTTGTATCCTTACGCCTCCTGCCCCACCAGCGCTGCTTCCGCTTCCCGCGCCCCTTCATTCTGCGACAGCATCGCCGTTGCAATCCCGTTCCCCAGCACGTTAATGGCGGACCGCCCCATATCCAGGAAATGGTCGATACCCATCAGCAGCAGGATCCCGGCCACCGGAATGTTAAAGCTCGGAATGGTTGCCGCCAGCACCACCAGCGACGAGCGCGGTACGCCCGCAATCCCTTTCGAGGCCAGCATCAGCGTTAACATCAGCACCGTCACCTCGGTGAAACTCAGGTGAATGTTGTACGCCTGGGCGATAAACATCGAGGCGAACGAGCAGTACACCATCGAGCCGACCAGGTTAAACGAGTAGCCGATCGGCAGGACGAAAGAGGCGATATTCCGTGAACAGCCGAAGCGCGCTAACTGCTCCAGGGTTTTAGGGTACGCCGCTTCTGAACTGCTGGTGGTAAACGCCACCAGCACCGGATCCTTCAGCATCGCCACCAGCCGGAAAATCTCTTTCTTCAGCACCATGTAACCTACCGCCAGCAATACCAGACAGGTCAGGAGGATCGCCACATAGTAACCGCCAATAAACGAGGCATAGTTCAGCAAAATGCCCAGACCCTGGGTGGCAATCACGGACGAAATCGCGGCAAAAATGGCCAGCGGCGCAACGTACATCACGTAGCCCGTCACTTTAAGCATAATGTGTGACACCACATCCAGCGCCGCCACCAGCGGGGCGTTGAATTTTTGGCCTAATGACGCGCCGCCAATGCCGAAGAACATTGAGAAGACCACAATTTGCAGGATCTCATTGTTCGCCATTGCGCCGGCAATGCTGGTTGGAATGGTGTGTGACAGGAAGGCTTTCAGTGACATCCCGCTAACGGCCAGGCCGGTATCAACCGCCTCTGTCGGAATGCTCAGGTTCAGGCCGCTGCCGGGTTGCTCAAGGGTAACAATAAACAGCCCCACCAGAATGGAAAGCACGGATGAGCTGATAAACCATACCATCGCTTTACCCCCGACGCGTCCAATCGTCGACGTTTCACCCAGCTTCATAATGCCCACCGTCAGGGTGCTGAACACCAGCGGGGCAATCACCATCTTAATCAGCCGCAGGAAAATATCGGTCAGCAGCGTAATGTTCTCCGACCAGGCCTGTATCGCATCGGACGACGCATATTCATGGATCGCCGCACCTGAAAGAATACCCGCCAGCATGAAAATCACGATGAAGAGCGTGAGTTTATTTGCACTTGCCACAAAAAAAATCCTCTATGCGCTAAAAGAGTTTCCTGCGTCAATGCATACAAAATTTTTATTTAAGCGCAGGAAAATATTCGGGGGATAAATTGAAGTAAAGCTGCGTGAGTTACAACTTGTTTTTAATTTTTATGAAATTCGTTGTTTTTAACATGACGATATATTGTGATGCAGATCACATTACAGGCGATATATTCTCAGACTAAGCAAGAATAATGCCCGTTTTGTTTTGCTAACTCTTTGTAATGTTTGTTAATAGTCTGTTAACTGAAGGAGTGATCTCTCCCATCCGCTGAAAGTGGTTGAAGCGTTAACCATAAACTAAATTCTCAGTAACCGCGCCGGGGAATGTTTAAGCGGGGCTAACATACTGAACAGTATGAATAAAATATGGCAAGCGAACCATTATTTCTTCTGGAGGGTGGTAAATGAAAAGAAAACTTCTTTTTATCTGCGCGGGTACGCTGCTGACGGCGGCGACCGTTGGTCAGGCGCTGGCAGTCACCAGTAGCGGCACTATCGGGGCAACGCTGACGCTGACAAACGGTTGTTTGATCAACGGCTCGCCAACGCAAAACGGCATTAACTTCGGGACACTCGATTTCGGGACCCATCCTGCGACATTCTCTACCCTGACAACCCAGTTAACCGGGGCCAGCGGAGGAAACACCTTTACCATTCAATGTACCACTGCCAGTTATACGGTGGCGATCACCGGCAACACCAACGCCACCGCACCCGGAACCGTTGTCGGCACCCCTGGAACGCCTGCCCGCTATCTGGTCAACACCGCCAATGCGGCACAGGGCGTGGCATACAGCCTCTATAGCGATAGCGGGTACAACAACGTGATCGCTAACAACGCCGCGTTGCCCGTTGCCTCCACGGCGGGCGGGGTGAACAGTTATACCCTCTACGGGCGCATAACGGGCGGCGGCAATAGCGTAACGGTGGTACCGGGAACCTATACCGACACGATTAACGTCAGCGTCACCTACTGATTCAGCCATGAAGGCATTGTGTTTATGTCTGCGCGAAAGCGCAGAGGGCGTCGTGCACCCTTTTTTCGCCCTGATCGTCGGGCTGATGATGAGCCCCGGCGTCGGGGCGGTGACCTCCCAGTCCTTCAGGGTGAGCGCGACGGTAGTACCGGGATGCTCGGTGAGCACCGGCACGGGCGGGCGCTTTGGGATGCTGGATTTTGGAACCCGCAATGGCGTGGACAGCACGCCGGTCAGCACCAGCTTTGTCGCCGACGGCGCGTTGTCCATCGCCTGCACGCCGGGCGTGGCGCTGAGCATGACCATTGACGGCGGCCAGAATTACAGCTCGGTGCGACGGATGACGCGTTCAGGCGGGACCGAAGTGGTCGGTTACCGGCTCTACAGCAGCAGCTCTCTGGCGGCGAACAGCGAAATTGGGGTTAACCAGGCAATACCGATTACCTATACCAACAGCAATAACATCGCGCTGCCTCTTTTTGGCGTCGCGCTCCTGACGGGATTTAGCCTGCCGGGAACATATTCAGATCAACTCACCGTGACCTTGTCATGGTAGGAAAGGGAGAACATCGATGAAGCCATTTTTCAGGCGGTCAGGCCTGGTGGGTCTGTTGGGGGCGGTGGCTCTGGCAACGGGCCAGGCGCATGCAGCGGCAACCATTCTTCTGTGGCCCATCGATCCGTGGCTTCCGGCAGAGGCCAGAGCAACTGAGTTGTGGATCCAGAATCAGGGCAACAGCGCCACAACAATGCAGGTACGTATTGTGCGCTGGAAACAGGAGGGCGGATACGAGCGTTACACCGCCCAGCAGGATGTGGTCGCCAGCCCGCCGATCGTGACCATCGCCAAAGGCAGTAAACAGCTTATTCGCCTGATCAAGCAGGGGACGATCCCGACGGGGGTTGAGCAGGCCTACCGCATCATTGTGGATGAAATTCCCCAGCCGGATGCCAAAGCGGAACCGTCCATGGGCCTCAAACTGCAAATGCGCTATTCCATTCCCCTGTTTGTTTATGGGCAGGGGATCCCCACCCTCAACGAAGGGGCGCACCACGCGCTGGCGAACACCCAACAGCTGAGCTGGCGGGTCGTGCAGGAGGAGGGGAAACCCGCGCTTCAGGTCAGCAATCAGGGGGATGTACACGTCCGGCTCAGCCAGGTTGCGGTTGAGCAGGGCGGGCAAAAGCGCACGGTTGCCGAGGGGCTGCTGGGTTATGTGCTGCCAGGCAGCACCCGAAGCTGGCCGCTTCCGGCAGGCATTTATCAGCCGAATCGGATGAGCGCGCAAATTAATGCCAGGGATACGCAATGGCAATCGACGCCCGTCAACTGAAACCGGCGATGATGATCCTGCTTTGCGTCAGTACCAGCGCCTTTGCCGAAACCGGCGACGATAGTTTACCGCCGCCGCCGGATGCGCGGACGATGAACGGCGAAGCAGTATTCCAGCTCGCCCTGGTGCTGAACCACTATGACACAGGTCTGGTGGTGCCGGTGACGCAACGCGAGGGCGCCTGGTTTATTTCGGGCGCGGATTTGCTCCGCGCCGGGCTACCGCCCGGCGCGTGTGCCTGCCGGAGAGGTAAATCTCTCGACGCTTTCGTCGGTACGCGCAGAGTATGACAGCTCGGCCCAGCGCCTGTTGCTGACGGTCCCCCGGGACTGGGTTGCCGCGCGGGTTACGCCGTTCAGCGAACAGAGCGCGCAAAGCAAACCGCACTATGGCCGCGGCGCGCTACTCAATTACGACGTTTATACCAACCATTCCGAGCACACGGGCGGCCAGGCGTCGGTGTGGCATGAGTTCCGCTATTTCAATGAGGACTATTCGTTTTCATCGACGGGGTACGCCCGGCAGAACTTCACCGGTAGCAGCGGGCAGCAGGAAGGGTACGTGCGCTATGACTCAACGTTTCTGATCACCAACGAGGAGGATGCCACCACCTGGACCGCCGGGGACGTCATCAGCGATGCGCTGAGCTGGAGCACCAGCGTGCGCATGGGCGGGATCAGCTACGGGCGCGACTTCTCCCTGCGTCCGGATCTGGTGACCTGGCCGCTGCCCGCGTTTTCCGGCGAGGCGGCCGTCCCGACCTCGGTCGATCTGTTTATTAATGGCTACCGTTCCGGCTCCACCCGCCTTCAGCCGGGGCCGTTTACCCTGACTAATCTGCCGTATATCAACGGTGCCGGGGATGCGGTGCTGGTTACCACCGATGCGCTGGGCCGTCAGGTGAGTACCACGCTGCCATTTTATGTCACCAGCGATCTGCTGAAGCAGGGGTTAAGCGACGGCGCCGTGACGCTGGGCAGCCTGCGGCGTAACTACGGTATTGAGAATTTTGACTATGGCCCGGCGGCGGGCAGCGGATCGTATCGCTACGGGGTAACCGACTGGCTGACGCTGGAGGGGCACGCGGAAGGGGCGGAGTCGCTGGCGCTCGGCGGCGCGGGCACGGTGCTGAAGCTCGGGCGTTTTGGGGTGGTGAATACCTCCTGGACCCAAAGCCGCATGCGCGGCGATAGCGGCGGCCAGACAAACTGGGGCTATCAGTACAACACCAGCGAGTTTAGCGTAGCGACCCAGCATACCCGACGCGATCGTGGCTTCGGCAACCTCGCCCTGTACGATCAGCCCACCGTTTATGATGAAAATGATAACCCCGTTGCCAGCCTGAGCCGCAATACCGACCAGTATTCCTTAACCTTTAACCTCGGGGAATACGGCAATATCGGCGCGGCATGGATCGGCGTTGAGAGTTTTGACAGCCAGAAAACGGAACTGCTCAACCTCTCCTGGAGCCGCAATCTGTGGGGCTCAAGCAGTATTTATCTGGCTGCCAGCCGTGATCAGCAGCGGGGCGACTGGACGGTTGCGCTGTCGTTGCAGGTCCCCCTTGGCGAACGTGACAGCGCCGCCGTCACCTTTGAAAACACCCCTGACGCAGGCAGCACTCAACGCATTAACTACAACCACTCGATGCCGTCTGACGGCGGCTTTAGCTGGAACATGGCCTGGGCCAACCAGTCGCGGTCGAGTGACTATCAACAGGCCACACTCGGCTGGCGGAATAACAACGTTGAACTACAGGGCGGCGGCTACGGTGAGAAGGGCATGATGACCTGGTGGGGCGAGGCGATGGGGTCTGTCGTGCTGATGGACGGTGAGCTGTTTGCGGCGAACAAAATCAACGATGCGTTTGTGGTGATCAGCACCGACGGACACCCGGATGTTCCCGTCAGCTACGAGAACCAGCCGGTGGGTAAAACCAATAACAAAGGCTATCTGCTGGTGAGCGGCGTTTCCGCCTATTATCCGGCAAGCTACCGCATTGACACCCTGAACTTACCCGCGGATACCCGGCTGAAAGAGACCGAGCGTCGGGTGGCGATACGTCGGCATAACGGTTATCTGGTGGATTTCCCGATGGAGCAGGAGCGGGTTGCCAGCGTCATCCTGCATGATGCGCAGGGCAATGCGATCCCGGTGGGAAGCCAGGTTAAACGTGCCTCCCGCAGCAGCGCCGTTGTCGGCTATGACGGCCTCGCCTGGCTGGAAAACCTCAACGATGTGAATCCGCTCGAGGTCATCACCCCGGAGGGTAAACGCTGTACGGCAACGCTGACCGTTGGCGCAAACCCTGAGCATAAGCTGCAAACCTACGGTCCGCTGACCTGTCGGGAGGCGCCGTGAGACGCCTGTTCGTTGCGCTCCTGCTGCTATTTTCTGGCGGCAGCTGGGCGGCCTGTACCGTCAGTACGGTCAATGCCTCGTTTGGCAGCGTCACCTCGTTCGCGCTGAGCGGCACCGGGGAAGTGGAAACGACGGGCACGCTGGTGGTGACCTGTGATACCGTCCTCAACCTGTTAACTAACGACTCGGTGACGCTGAATTACACGTCGGCATCCGTCTTCGCGAATAGCCGTGCCACCATGAAGCGTACGGACAACGCGGCTATCACCGATGTCATTCCCACGCGCCTGTGCGGGGCGTCCGGCTGCGGCGGAAACAGTGAAGTACAAATCAGCAAAGCCTACACCTGGAGCGGAAACACCCTGCTCGGGCTGCTGGGTTCAAGGCGCTACAACATTCCCCTTTATTTTCGGACCGTGATGGGGCAGAACGTCACGGCCGGGCCGTACCAGGTGTTGTTAACGTTCAGCATCAACTACAACGTGTGCGCCATCGGTGCGGTCGGGGCGTGCCTGACCCCGCAAACCGGCACGGCAACCACCTCTATCCTCCTCAACATGACCGTCACCAATGATTGCAGCACCATGACCACGCCGGACGTCAATTTTAACAGCGCGCCGCTGGTGCAAAATTTCCCCACCGTTTCACAGTCGGTCGCCGTCACCTGCACCAAGGGCAGCACCTACACCATAGGCATTAACAATGGGGCAAACGCCCTGAACAACGTGCGTCGTATGGTCAGCGGCAGCAACTTCATGAGTTACGACATTTACAAAGAGGCGACCAGCAACCGCTGGGGTGGCAGCGGCAGCGAGCGCTGGGCCAGCGCCAGCTCATCGCAGGTCAGCACGGACGGGCTTTTACGCACCTACAACTACACCGCTAAGGTCCTCACCAGCCAGGCCACGCCGCCTGCCGGAACCTACACCGACACGCTGATTGTCGACGTCGCATTCTGACCTCCACGCTTTTCCCTTTCGCAAATGTAAAGTTCCTGTGGCCTGTGCCGATAACACCGTTAATCAATCTATGAGAAGGTGTTGTATGTTGAACCGTATCCGCGTTGTCACAATGCTTATGATGGTGCTGGTCATTTTCGCACTTCTTCAGCTTATTTCTGGCGGCCTCTTTTTCTCGTCGTTAAAACAGAACCAGGACAGCTTCGCGGCCTCGAACGATTTGCGGATGCAGCAAAGCGAGCTGACCACGACCTGGGATCTGATGTTGCAGACGCGTATCAACCTGAGCCGCTCTTCCGCCCGCATGATGATGGATCCGAACAACCAGCAGAGCAGCGCAAAAACAGAACTGCTGAAGAATGCGCGCGCCACGCTGGCAGACGCGGCGAAACACTACGACGCCTTCAAAAAAATCGCCCCTCAGCCCGCCATGGCGCAGGCGAGCGCGAACATAGATGAAAAATATCAGGCCTACTTCGCCGGGCTGACGGAGCTGGTGCAGTTCCTGGAAAATGGCAATATGGACGCCTATTTCGCGCAGCCGACCCAGGGAATGCAGAACGCCCTCGGCGCGGCACTCGGCGAGTACGCCAAAGCCAGCGGCGAGCTTTATCACTCCGCGTTTACGCAAAGCCAGAACGACTACCGTTTTGCGAAATGGCAGATGGCGGTTCTTGCCCTCGCGCTGGTTATCGTCCTGGTGGCCGTGTGGTACGGCATTCGTCATATCCTTCTTAACCCGCTTGGCCGCGTCATCGCCCATATCCGTGATATTGGCCGGGGCGATCTGACGAAAACGCTGACCGTGTCTGGCCGCAACGAGATCACCGAACTGGCAACCAGCGTCGACCATATGCAGCGTTCGCTGATTGATACCGTCGCCAACGTGCGTGAGGGGGCGGATGCCATCTATACCGGCACAAGTGAAATCGCGATGGGCAACAACGATCTCTCGTCCCGCACCGAACAGCAGGCCTCCGCTCTGGAAGAGACGGCGGCCAGCATGGAGCAGCTCACCGCGACCGTGAAGCAGAACGCCGACAACGCTCGTCAGGCGTCGCAGCTTGCCGAAAGCGCGTCCGACACCGCCCAGCGCGGTGGTCGGGTGGTCGACGGCGTGGTGAAAACCATGCATGACATTGCCGACAGCTCCAAGAAAATCGCCGACATCATCAGCGTTATCGACGGTATCGCCTTCCAGACCAATATCCTGGCGCTGAACGCGGCCGTTGAAGCGGCGCGCGCGGGCGAGCAGGGGCGCGGGTTTGCCGTGGTCGCAGGCGAAGTACGTAACCTCGCCAGCCGCAGCGCCAATGCGGCGAAAGAGATCAAAGCCCTGATTGAAGACTCTGTTTCACGCGTGGATACCGGCTCGGTGCTGGTGGAAAGTGCGGGTGAAACCATGAATGACATCGTGAATGCCGTGACGCGCGTGACGGACATCATGGGTGAAATCGCCTCTGCATCGGATGAGCAGAGTCGTGGTATTGACCAGGTCGCCCTGGCGGTATCGGAAATGGATCGTGTGACGCAGCAAAACGCCGCCCTGGTGCAGGAGTCCGCTGCGGCGGCCGCTGCGCTGGAGGACCAGGCGAGCCGCCTGAAAATGGCCGTCTCGGCGTTCCGTCTTACTTCAAAAACGACAAATACGGTCAGCTCGCGGTCGGCGTACAGCGAAGTAACCCCGGCGCCCGTGGCAACACGTACGCGCGCAGCGGTGACCGGACAAGATGAAAACTGGGAAACATTTTGACTGACAATTAAACCGCGGCTGCTTGCCGCTTGATGGGAGCGTGGATGTTAAATCGTATTCGTATCTCGACCACACTGTTTTTGATTCTGATCCTGTGTGGGGTTTTGCAGGTTGGCAGTAACGGGTTGTCTTTCTGGGCGTTTCGCGATGGCTATCAGAATTTGCAGGAAGTTGAGACGAGTAATCAGCAGCGCTCCACACTGGCACAAACGCGTGCCGTGCTGTTGCAGGCAAGCACGGCGCTGAACAAAGCAGGGACGTTAACCGCGCTGAGCTATCCGCCGGATGATATTAAGGCGCTGATGGTCGTGGCCCGCAGCAGCCTGAAGCAGGCCGACGCGCAGTTTAAGGCGTTTACGGCGCAGGAGGCGGTGAGTGAGAAACAGAAAGCGCTGAACGTCGCCATGAAAAAGAACTTTGATGCGTGGTACAGCGATCTTGATCATCAGGCGACGTGGCTGGAGAACAACCAGCTTTCTGATTTCCTGACCGCGCCGGTGCAGGCGTCTCAGGCGGCGTTCGACGGCAGCTTTAACGCCTGGCAGCAGGATATTAACCAGTTTGTGGCGCGTGCCGGTGCGGACAGCCGCACCAGCTACCGCATGTCAGGGGTGATATTCCTGACCATGGTGATCCTGGCGGCCCTGCTGACCGGCGGCTCGCTGTGGTGGTCGCGCAAAATGATCGTCCAGCCGCTGGCCATTGTCAGCAGCCACTTCGACAGTATTGCGAAGGGCAACCTGGCGCGTCCGGTGGCCGTGTATGGCAGGAATGAAATATCAGCGATTTTCGCCAGCCTGAAGGCGATGCAGGGATCGCTGCGGGAAACCGTCAGCAACGTTCGTCAGGGCAGTTACGCCATGCATACCGGGATCTCAGAGATTGCGGCAGGCAATAACGATCTGTCCTCCCGCACCGAACAGCAGGCGGCATCGCTGGCGCAGACGGCGGCCAGCATGGAGCAGCTGACTGCGACCGTAAGCCAGAACGCCGATAACGCGCGTCAGGCGTCCGACTTGTCAAAACAGGCGGCGATGACGGCGAAACGTGGGGGGGACCAGGCTTCACACGTCGCCAGCACGATGCAGGAGATTGCCGCCAGTTCGCAGAAAATTGGCGACATTATCAGCGTCATCGACGGTATCGCGTTCCAGACCAATATTCTGGCGCTGAACGCTGCGGTGGAAGCGGCGCGTGCCGGGGAGCAGGGGCGCGGGTTCGCGGTGGTTGCCGGTGAAGTCCGTAACCTCGCCAGCCGCAGCGCCAACGCGGCGAAAGAGATCAAAGGGCTGATTGAAGAGTCGGTCTCCCGCGTTCAGCAGGGTTCCGCGCTGGTGGATACCGCCGCGCAGACCATGCACGAGATTGTCACCTCCGTGACGCGGGTGAACGACATTATGGGCGAGATTGCCTCGGCGTCTGATGAACAACGCCGTGGTATTGATCAGGTGGCGCAGGCCGTAACACAGATGGATCAGGTTACCCAGCAGAACGCCTCACTGGTAGAAGAGGCGGCGGCGGCTACCGACCAGCTGGCAAACCAGGCGGATCACCTTACCGGGTTAGTCGCCGTTTTTAATGTGAAAGAGCACGTTGAAGCAGTAACAGAAGTCGGACGGTCACAGGCCGTGCCCGTTGTATCCTGAATGTGATAAAGAAGGCGCTATGACATCACCCATGCCCTCAGGGCAAACGTCATTATTGTTACAGATGACACAGCGCCTCGCGCTGTCCGACGCGCATTTTCGTCGGATATGTCAGTTAATCTACCAGCGTGCGGGGATCGTGCTTGCGGACCATAAGCGAGACATGGTTTACAACCGGCTGGTGCGGCGCTTGCGCACGCTGGGGCTGGATGATTTTGGCCGCTATCTGAGCATGCTCGAAGCGAACCAGAACAGCGCCGAATGGCAGGCATTTATCAACTCATTAACCACCAACCTGACCGCGTTTTTCCGCGAGGCGCATCACTTCCCGGTGCTGGCGGAACACGCCCGTCGCCGTAGCGGAGAGTATCGCGTCTGGAGCGCGGCGGCCTCTACCGGGGAAGAGCCGTACTCGCTGGCCATCACCCTGGCGGACACCCTGGGCATGGCGCCGGGCCGCTGGAAAGTGTACGCCAGCGACATCGACACCGAAGTGCTGGAAAAAGCCCGTAACGGCGTTTATCGCCAGGATGAGCTGAAAACGCTGTCGCCGCAGCAGCTACAGCGTTACTTCATGCGCGGCACCGGACCGCATGAAGGACTGGTGCGCGTACGCCAGGAGCTGGCGAACTGCGTGGAATTTGCCCCCGTCAATTTACTGGATAAGCAGTACAACGTGCCGGGGCCATTCGACGCCATTTTTTGCCGTAACGTGATGATCTATTTTGATAAAACGACGCAACAGGACATATTGCGTCGCTTTGTTCCGCAGCTCAAGCCTGACGGTTTACTGTTTGCCGGGCACTCGGAAAACTTTAGCAACCTCGTGCGTGAGTTTAGCCTGCGTGGGCAAACGGTATATGCGCTGAGTAAGGAAAAAGCATGAGTAAAATCAGGGTATTGTCTGTCGATGATTCGGCGCTGATGCGTCAGATCATGACCGAAATCATCAATAGCCACAGCGATATGGAGATGGTGGCGACAGCGCCCGATCCGCTGGTCGCGCGGGATTTAATCAAAAAATATAACCCCGACGTGCTGACGCTGGATGTCGAAATGCCGCGCATGGATGGCATCGATTTTCTGGAAAAATTAATGCGCCTGCGCCCGATGCCGGTGGTGATGGTGTCATCTCTGACCGGGAAAGGCTCGGAGATTACCCTGCGCGCGCTGGAGCTGGGGGCGGTGGATTTTGTCACCAAGCCGCAGCTCGGCATTCGCGAGGGGATGCTGGCCTACAGCGAGATGATCGCCGAGAAGGTCCGCACTGCATCCCGGGCGAAGCTTGCCGCGCACAAACCAATGGCGGCCCCGGCAACGCTGAAGGCGGGGCCGTTACTTAGCTCTGAAAAGTTGCTGGTGATTGGCGCGTCAACCGGAGGAACAGAGGCAATTCGTCATGTACTCCAGCCATTGCCGCTCTCAAGCCCGGGTATCCTGATCACACAGCATATGCCGCCAGGTTTTACCCGCTCGTTCGCGGAGCGTCTGAACAAGCTGTGCCAGATCAGCGTGAAAGAGGCGGAAGACGGCGAGCGCGTGCTGCCGGGACATGCGTATATCGCCCCGGGCGACAAGCATATGGAGCTGTCGCGCAGCGGCGCGAACTATCAAATCAAAATTCATGACGGGCCGCCGGTGAACCGGCACCGTCCGTCGGTGGATGTGCTGTTTCATTCGGTGGCGAAACATGCGGGGCGCAACGCCGTGGGAGTGATCCTGACGGGGATGGGCAACGACGGCGCCGCCGGAATGCTTGCGATGCACCAGGCTGGCGCCTGGACCATTGCGCAGAATGAAGCAAGTTGTGTGGTGTTCGGCATGCCGCGCGAAGCCATCAATATGGGTGGCGTGAGCGAAGTGGTCGATCTTAGCCAGGTAAGCCAGCAGATGCTGGCGAAAATCAGTGCCGGACAGGCAATACGTATTTGACTCAGGAGTATTATTTTATGGCGGATAAAGAGCTTAAGTTTTTGGTTGTGGATGACTTTTCCACCATGCGTCGCATTGTGCGCAACCTGCTGAAAGAGCTGGGCTTCAACAATGTTGAAGAAGCCGAAGACGGCGTGGATGCGCTGAACAAACTCCAGGCTGGCGGGTTTGGTTTTGTGATTTCCGACTGGAACATGCCGAACATGGACGGTCTCGAACTGCTGAAAACCATCCGCGCGGATGCAGGCATGGCCTCTCTGCCGGTGCTGATGGTGACCGCGGAAGCGAAGAAAGAGAACATTATTGCCGCTGCACAGGCGGGCGCAAGCGGCTACGTGGTGAAGCCATTCACCGCGGCGACTCTGGAAGAGAAGCTCGGGAAGATCTTCGAGAAACTCGGCATGTGAGGTGGTAGTGATGATGCAACCTGCTATGAAACCCGTTGAAGAACATTCGCCGAGCGACATTATTGCCCGCATTGGTAGCCTGACGCGCATGCTGCGCGACAGCCTGCGTGAGCTGGGGCTGGATCAGGCTATCGCCGAAGCGGCGGAAGCCATCCCTGACGCGCGTGACCGTCTGGACTACGTTGTGCAGATGACCGCGCAGGCGGCCGAGCGTGCGCTGAACAGCGTTGAAGCCTCGCAGCCGCACCAGGATGCGATGGAGAAGGGGGCGAAAGCGCTGAGCAAACGCTGGGATGAGTGGTTTGAGAACCCTATCGAGCTGGCGGATGCCCGCGAACTGGTCACGGATACCCGTCAGTACCTGGGTGATGTCCCAGGCCACACCAGCTTCACCAATGCCCAGCTGCTGGACATTATGATGGCGCAGGATTTCCAGGATCTCACCGGTCAGGTCATCAAGCGCATGATGGACGTGATTCAGGAGATTGAACGTCAGCTGCTGATGGTGCTGCTGGAGAACATCCCGGAACCGGCTGCCCGTCCGAAACGCGAGAACGAAAGCCTGCTCAATGGTCCACAGCTTGATACCAGCAAAGCGGGCGTGGTGGCAAGCCAGGATCAGGTGGACGATCTGCTGGACAGTCTTGGCTTCTGATGGCCCGTTCTGCCTCAGGTCGTTAGCGCGGCCTGAGGCAGCACAGGACAAAAACAGCGAAAAGAGCCCTAATAATCGGGCTTTTCCCGCCATTGGATTTTCTCTGCGCTGGCATGATACCCGTGAATTAATGGGCTGCGAGCAGGCACAGTGGCAGAAGAGAACGACGACAAAACAGAAGCCCCCACACCCCACCGACTTGAAAAAGCCCGTGAGGATGGGCAGATCCCCCGATCCCGAGAGCTGACATCCCTGCTGATCCTGGTGGTGGGCGTCTGCATAATCTGGTGGGGCGGGGAGATGCTCGCCCGCAGACTGGCGGGAATGCTCTCTGCTGGCTTACGTTTTGATCACAGCATGGTCAATGACCCCAATCTGATCCTCATCCAGATCATCAACCTGGTGAAAAGCGCGATGATCGCTCTGCTGCCGTTGATTGCTGGCGTGGTGATCGTGGCCCTTGTTTCGCCAGTCATGCTCGGTGGCCTGGTGTTCAGCGGTAAATCGCTGCAACCGAAATTCTCTAAGCTCAATCCGTTCCCCGGTATTGCGAAAATGTTTTCCGCGCAAACCGGGGCTGAGCTTCTTAAAGCGATCCTGAAATCGCTTCTTATGGGCAGTACTGCCGGTTTTTTTCTGTGGCACCACTGGCCGGAGATGATGCGCCTGATCAGCGAATCCCCGATGACGGCGATGAAGAATGCTCTGAACCTGGTCGGGTTATGCTCGTTGCTGGTGGTACTCAGCATTATTCCGATGGTGGCGTTCGACGTTATCTTCCAGATCTATTCCCATATCAAGAAGCTGCGAATGTCGCGTCAGGACATCCGCGATGAATATAAACAGATGGAAGGCGACCCGCACGTTAAGGGCCGTATCCGCCAGATGCAGCGTGCTGCCGCGCGTCGTCGCATGATGGAGGATGTGCCGAAAGCCGATGTGATCGTCACCAACCCGACCCACTACTCCGTGGCGCTTCAGTACGACGAAAATAAAATGAGCGCGCCGAAAGTGGTGGCGAAAGGGGCAGGGCTGATTGCGCTGCGCATTCGTGAAATCGCGACGGAAAACTGCGTACCGATCCTTGAAGCGCCGCCGCTGGCCCGTGCCCTGTATCGCCACGCGGAAATTGGACAACAGATCCCGGGCCAGCTTTACGCCGCTGTCGCAGAGGTGCTGGCCTGGGTGTGGCAACTGAAACGCTGGCGTTTAGCGGGCGGTCAACGACCTGTAAAACCTGAGAACCTTCCGGTGCCTGAAGCACTGGATTTTTTGAACGAGAAGGACACTGATGGCTAATCTGGTGGCAATGTTGCGCCTGCCCGGCAACCTGAAATCGACGCAATGGCAGATCCTTGCCGGACCGATTCTGATCCTGCTAATTCTGTCGATGATGGTGCTGCCGTTACCGGCATTTATCCTCGACCTGCTTTTTACCTTCAACATTGCGTTGTCCATTATGGTGCTGCTGGTGGCGATGTTCACCCAGCGCACGCTGGAGTTCGCCGCGTTTCCAACGATCCTGCTGTTCACCACGCTGCTGCGCCTGGCGCTGAACGTCGCCTCCACGCGAATCATCCTGATGGAAGGGCATACCGGCGCGGCGGCGGCGGGTAAGGTGGTGGAAGCCTTCGGTCACTTCCTGGTGGGCGGTAATTTCGCCATCGGTATCGTGGTGTTTGTCATCCTCGTTATCATCAACTTTATGGTTATTACCAAAGGTGCGGGGCGTATCGCGGAAGTGGGTGCGCGTTTTGTGCTGGACGGGATGCCGGGCAAGCAGATGGCGATCGACGCCGATCTGAACGCCGGGCTTATTGCCGAAGATGAAGCGAAAAAACGCCGTGCGGAAGTGACCCAGGAAGCGGACTTCTACGGTTCGATGGACGGTGCGAGTAAGTTTGTGCGCGGTGACGCCATCGCGGGCATCCTGATTATGGTGATTAACGTCATCGGCGGCCTGCTGGTGGGGGTATTGCAGCACGGCATGGACATGGGGCATGCGGCGGAAAGTTATACGCTGCTGACCATCGGTGACGGTCTGGTCGCCCAGATCCCGGCGCTGGTGATCTCCACGGCGGCGGGTGTGATTGTGACCCGCGTCAGCACCGATCAGGACGTGGGTGAGCAGATGGTGGGGCAGCTGTTCAGCAACCCGCGCGTTATGCTGCTCTCCGCGGCGGTGCTGGGTCTGCTCGGTATGGTGCCAGGCATGCCGAACCTGGTGTTCCTGCTGTTTACCGCCGCGCTGCTGGGGCTTGCCTGGTGGATGCGTGGGCGTGAAACCCAGCCTAAGGTAGAGCCAGCCCCGGTGAAAATGCCGGAGAACACCCAAGCGGTAGAAGCGACCTGGAACGACGTTCAGCTGGAAGATTCGCTGGGGATGGAAGTGGGGTATCGCCTGATCCCCATGGTGGATTTCCAGCAGGATGGCGAGCTGCTTGGCCGTATTCGCAGTATTCGTAAAAAATTCGCCCAGGACATGGGCTTCCTGCCGCCGGTGGTCCATATCCGAGACAACATGGATCTCCCGCCTGCGCGCTACCGCATCCTGATGAAAGGGGTGGAGATCGGCAGCGGCGATGCGTATCCCGGACGCTGGCTGGCGATTAACCCGGGCACGGCCGCAGGCACGTTGCCGGGTGAGCAGACGACCGACCCGGCCTTTGGTCTGGCGGCCATCTGGATTGAGAGCGCCCTGAAAGAGCAGGCGCAGATCCAGGGTTACACGGTCGTTGAGGCCAGTACCGTGGTAGCGACGCACCTCAACCATTTGATTGGTCAGTTCTCCGCCGAACTGTTTGGTCGTCAGGAGGCGCAACAGCTGCTCGACCGCGTAACACAGGAGATGCCGAAGCTGACCGAAGATTTGGTCCCGGGCGTGCTGACCTTAACCACCCTGCACAAAGTGCTGCAAAATCTGCTCGACGAGAAAGTGCCCATTCGCGATATGCGTACCATCCTTGAGACGCTGGCCGAACATGCGCCGCTGCAAAGCGATCCGCACGAACTGACGGCGGTGGTGCGCGTGGCGCTCGGACGCGCCATTACCCAGCAATGGTTCCCGGGAACCGGCGAAGTGCAGGTGATTGGCCTCGACACGCCGCTGGAACGTCTGCTGCTTCAGGCGTTGCAGGGCGGCGGCGGGCTGGAGCCGGGTCTGGCGGACAGATTACTGGCGCAAACCCAAGAGGCGCTGGCGCGCCAGGAGATGCTGGGGGCGCCGCCGGTGCTGCTGGTGAATCACGCGCTGCGTCCGCTGCTGTCGCGCTTCCTGCGCCGGAGCCTGAATCAGCTGGTGGTGCTGTCGAATATGGAGCTGTCCGATAACCGCAATATTCGCATGACGGCGACCATAGGAGGGAAATAATGCGTAAGTGGCTGTGGATTTTACTTTTCCCGCTGGTGGCACAGGCCGCAGGCGAGGGGGCATGGCAGGCCAGCAGCATCGGCTTAACGCTCAACCATCGGGGGGAGGCGATCTCCTCCCGTCCGCTGTCCGCCGCTGAGCCGGTGTCCGGGCTGATGACGCTGGTGGCCTGGCATTACACGCTGACGGGACCCACACCTGCCGGATTGCGGGTGCGGCTGTGCTCGCTGACCCGCTGCGCGGAAATCGAGGGACAAAGTGGCACGACCCAGGCCTTCAACGGGGTCTCTGCTCAGGAACCTCTGCGCTTTATCTGGGAAGTGCCAGGCGGTGGACGGCTGATCCCGGCGCTGAAGGTTCAGCGCAATGAGGTGCTCGTCAACTACCGCTAACTGCCTGCCTTTTCGCCAGTCTTCAGGCATTTATGAAGGCTGGCTCGCAAAATTGACCCTCCCTTTTGATACAAAAGAAACGCTGTTTTATAAATCAGTGACACGCGTATTGACACTCTTTGCATTTTTGCCATTCACCACTTTGTGATGGCAGAAACAGAAAGGTATCAACAGGTCGATACTTTTACTGTAGCCGTGTAAAAACTCCCGGACGAGGTTTGCTTACAGGGAGTCTCCCAAAACTGATTAGGGTTGACGGCAATGAAAACACGTAAAATTGGACTCGCAAATTATCTTGCTTACGGGTCAGGCGACTTCCTCGGCGCGGGGACTACCGCCCTGACGGCCGCCTGGCTTTTATATTTTTATACCACTTTCTGTGGACTCACACCGATTGAAGCAACCTTTATCTTCGCCGCCGCAAGGGTGCTGGATGCGGTTGTCAGCCCGTTAATGGGCTTTTTAACCGATAACTTTGGCACCACCTGGCTGGGTAAGCGTTTTGGCCGTCGTAAGTTCTTCATCCTGCTCGGCATTCCCTGCGTGTTTAGCTACTCGCTGATGTGGGTAGGGGACATGAGTTTCTGGTACTACCTGCTGACCTATCTGATCTTTGATATCGTCTACACCATGATCCTGGTGCCGTACGAAACGCTGGTGCCGGAGATGACGGACGATTTCAAGCAGAAAACCAAATTCTCCGGGGCGCGTATCTCTATGGCGCAGATGTCCGCCATTCTGGCCTCCTTCCTGCCGGGGATCCTGCTTACGCACTTCGGCAAAGACAACGCGATCTCCTTTTTCTATGCAAGCCTGGTCTTCTCCGTACTCTGTGCGCTGATGCTCACTTTCGTCTGGTTCTTCACCTGGGAGCGTCCGCGTGAAGAGTGGTCTGAAGCGGCCCTGCTGGCCGAAGAAGAGAAGAAAAAGCTGACCCTGGGCCAGAGCCTGAATCGTCTTTTTGTCGAGTTAAGTTCGACGCTGCGTATCAAGATTTTCCGCCAGCACCTTGGCATGTACCTCGGCGGCTATATTGCCCAGGACGTGTTTAACGCCGTATTCACCTACTACGTGGTGTTTGTGCTGATGCAGGAAGCGTCAATGGCGTCCAACCTGCTGGGCACGATGGCCATCTTCCAGTTCCTGGCCGTGATCGGGATGATCCCGCTGTGCATTCGCTTCGGACCTGCGCCGTCTTACCGCATGGTGGTCGTGCTGTTTGGCCTGGCTTCGCTCTCTTACGCGGTGCTTTATTACGCGGGCCTGAGCGACGTTTACGCTCTGCTGCTGCTGATCTCTGCGGTTGCCGGGCTTGGTCGCGGGGGGATCAACTATGTTCCGTGGAACACCTACACCTACATTGCTGACGTGGACGAAGTGATCACCGGTCAGCGTCGCGAAGGGATCTTCGCAGGCATCATGACCCTGACCCGTAAAGCGTCTCAGGCTGGCGCGGTAATGCTGGTGGGGATCGTGATGCAGATGTCCGGCTTTGTCAGCGGTCAAAAAGTGCAGCCTGCGGAAGTGAGCCACACCATTCTGATGATCCTGAGCGTTGGCACAATCCTGGTGTTGTTCTGCGGCTTCCTGGTCTCCCTGCGCTTCAAACTCAATTTACAGACCCACAGCACCCTGCGTGAAGAGACCGCGAAAATGCGCGAGTCCGGCCACGCCATGCCCGAAGCGGCGACACCACAGGCCCGCGCTACCGTGGAGATGCTGGCCGGTATGCCGTATGAATCCCTGTGGGGCAACAACAATATTGGTTATCTGAATCGCAATAAACCGGCGGCCCCTTCGCTGAAGGATCGTGCGGTACTGAATTCGACATACAACAGAGGTTAAGATGATGAAAGTTTGGCCTGTCAAACATAGCCCGTTACTGCGTCAGCCTGAGCGCTTTATCGCCAGGGATGAGCTGAAATCGCTGATTCAAAAGGTGACGCATAACCTGGTCAATATCCATGACAAAACGGGTGAGTTTTTGCTGCGGCTGGACGACGGGCGCGTGATCGACACCAAAGGCTGGGCCGGATGGGAATGGACGCACGGCGTCGGTTTATACGGTATCTGGCAGTATTACTGCCAGACCGGTGACGAAGGGATGCGCGAGATTATCGACAGCTGGTTTGCTGACCGTTTCGCAGAAGGTGCAACCACTAAAAACGTGAATACCATGTCGCCGTTCCTGACGCTGGCGTATCGCTATGAAGAGACCAAAAACCCGGCCTGGCTGCCGTGGCTGGAAAGCTGGGCGGAATGGGCGATGAATGAGATGCCGCGCACCGAGCATGGCGGCATGCAGCACATCACCCTGGCGGAAGAGAACCATCAGCAGATGTGGGATGACACGCTGATGATGACGGTGCTGCCGCTGGCGAAAATCGGCAAGCTGCTGAACAAGCCGGAGTACGTAGAGGAGGCGATCTATCAGTTCCTGCTCCACGTACAGAACCTGATGGATCGGGAGACGGGGCTGTGGTTCCACGGCTGGAATTACGAAGGCAATCACAACTTTGCCAACGCCCGCTGGGCGCGCGGCAACAGCTGGCTGACCATCGTGATCCCGGATTTCCTCGAGCTGGTGGATCTGCCGGAAAACAACGCCGTCCGTCGTTATCTGGTGCAGGTGCTGAATGCGCAGATCGCCGCGCTGGCAAAATGTCAGGACGAGAGTGGATTGTGGCATACGCTGCTGGACGATCCTGATTCTTATCTGGAGGCATCGGCCACCGCAGGGTTTGCCTACGGCATTCTGAAAGCCGTGCGCAAGCGTTATGTCGGCGCAGAGTATGCAGCGGTGGCGGAGAAAGCGATTCGCGGTATCGTGCAAAACATCTCGCCGGAAGGGGAGTTGCTGCAAACGTCCTTCGGGACGGGGATGGGCAGCGATCTGGCGTTTTACCGTCAGATACCGCTGACGTCGATGCCGTATGGACAGGCAATGGCGATTCTGTGTCTGACGGAGTATTTGCGGAAATATTTCTGATAATAAAAAACCCGGCTTTCGCCGGATTTTTTTACATACGTTCTACGGTTTCGATACCCAGGGTATCCAGACCCAGTTTCAGGGTCTTCGCCGTCAGCTGTGCCAGCTTCAGGCGGCTGTTGCGTACCGCTTCGCTCTCGGCAGAGAGAATAGGGCAGTGTTCGTAGAAGCCAGAGAACAGACCGGCCAGATCGTACAGGTAAGCACACATCACGTGTGGCGTACCGTCGCGCGCGACCACGAAGAGGGTCTCTTCGAACTGAAGCAGGCGCGCGGCCAGCTGCGCTTCACGGTCTTCGGTAAGGGTCACCGTGGCGTTCGCCAGCACGCTTTCGTCGATATTGGCTTTACGGAAGACGGAGAGTACACGGGTATAAGCGTACTGCATGTATGGCGCCGTGTTGCCTTCAAACGCCAGCATGTTGTCCCAGTCGAAGATATAGTCGGTGGTACGGTTTTTGGAGAGATCCGCGTATTTCACCGCACCGATCCCGACCGCATTAGCCAGTTTTTCCAGCTCGTCAGCAGGCATATCCGGGTTCTTCTCGGCCACCAGGCGACGCGCGCGCTCCAGCGCTTCATCCAGCAGATCGGAAAGCTTCACGGTGCCGCCCGCACGGGTTTTAAACGGCTTGCCGTCTTTACCCAGCATCATGCCGAACATGTGGTGTTCCAGCGGCACGGAATCCGGCACGTAACCCGCTTTACGCACGATAGTCCACGCCTGCATCAGGTGCTGGTGCTGACGGGAGTCGATGTAGTACAGCACGCGGTCCGCATGCAGGGTTTCGTAACGGTATTTCGCACAGGCGATGTCGGTGGTGGTGTAGAGATAGCCGCCATCCTTTTTCTGGATGATCACGCCCATCGGTTCGCCTTCCTTGTTCTTATACTCATCAAGGAACACCACCGTTGCGCCTTCGCTCTCTACCGCCAGATTTTTAGCTTTCAGATCCGCCACAATGCCTGGCAGCATCGGGTTATACAGGCTTTCACCCATCACGTCGTCGCGCGTCAGGGTCACGTTCAGACGGTTATAGGTAAGCTGGTTCTGGGACATGGTGATGTCAACCAGCTTGCGCCACATCTCAAGGAAGTATGGGTCGCCGCCCTGAAGTTTCACCACATAGCTGCGCGCGCGCTCGGCGAAGGCTTCATCTTCGTCATAGTGCTTTTTGGCTTCACGGTAGAAACCTTCCAGGTCCGCCAGCGCCATTTCGCCTGCGTTTTCCTGCTGCTGCTTTTCCAGATACGCGATCAGCATGCCGAACTGCGTGCCCCAGTCGCCTACGTGGTTCGCGCGGATCACCTTGTGACCAAGGAACTCCAGGGTACGCACCGCTGCGTCACCGATGATGGTGGAGCGCAGGTGACCGACGTGCATCTCTTTCGCCACGTTTGGCGCGGAGTAGTCAACCACCACGGTCTGCGCTGCTGGCTGAGCCACGCCCAGACGGTCAGATTTCAGTGCCGCGTCAACGTGGCTTGCCAGGAACGCAGGCTCAAGGAAAATGTTGATAAAGCCCGGACCGGCGATTTCAGTTTTGCTGGCGATGCCGGTGAGATCCAGATGCGTCAGTACCTGCTCAGCGAGCTGTCGCGGCGGCATGCCCAGTTTTTTAGCCACTGCCATCACGCCATTAGCCTGATAGTCGCCAAACTGTACTTTCGCTGACTGACGAACCTGTGGTTCGCAATCCGCAGGCGCACCTGCGGCAATCAGTGCCTGACTGACTTTTTCTGAGAGAAGAGCCTGAATATTCACCTGGATACCTTACGTTTTTGATGCGGGTAAAAAAACACCCACGCCAGTTTAAGAATTTAGGGCGGGAGTATACTGCAAATGCCTTCGGGCGTCAGCCCTGCGGGGGGCGAAGATCGCTCAGAATCCAGGCGAAGACGGTATGCATAATCATGCAGTCGAAAAAACAGTGATTCTGCGGTTGGTCGAAAGAAAGCAACAGAGTAAATTAGCGGCTTTGCGATACGAAACGAGACTGACCTATGGCGAACTGGCACTCCATTGACGAACTGCATGATATTTCCGCAGATTTACCGCGCTTCACCCAGGCGTTCACAGAACTTGCCACCCGTCTCGGGCTGGAAATCGCGCCCCTTGACGCCGATCACATCTCTTTGCGTTGCCATCAGAATGCCACCGCCGAACGCTGGCGGCGTGGGTTTGAGCAGTGCGGAGAACTGCTGTCGGAAAATATCATTAACGGTCGCCCAATTTGTCTGTTCAAACTTCACGAGCCGGTAACGGTGGCCCACTGGCAATTCACCGTGGTGGAACTGCCCTGGCCGGGTGAAAAGCGTTATCCGCACGAAGGCTGGGAGCATATCGAAATTGTTCTGCCGGGGGAGCCAGAGACGCTGAACGCCCGTGCGCTGGCGCTGCTTTCCGACGAGGGCTTAAGCCAGCCGGGGATTTTCGTGAAAACCAGCTCACCAAAAGGGGCGCGCGAGCGTTTGCCAAACCCTACGCTTGCCGTAACGGACGGTAACGTGACGGTGAAATTCCATCCCTGGACTATCGAGCAGATCGTCGCCAGCGAAGCGTAAGCATTGTGAGCGTCGATCCAGACATGAGTCGGGCAACATGCCACGATGGTACGTTGAGTGAAATTTAAGGAGGATGACATGGCGCTGCTGGAAATTTGTTGTTACAGCGTGGAGTGTGCCGTCACTGCGCAACGGCAGGGGGCCGATCGTATTGAGCTTTGCGCGGCACCGAAAGAAGGGGGATTAACTCCGTCCTTTGGGGTGCTGAAATCAGCCCGCCAGGCCGTGACCATCCCGGTGCACCCGATTATTCGCCCGCGCGGCGGTGATTTTTGTTATACGGCGGCTGAGTTCAGTGCCATGCTTGAGGATATCGCCCTCGTCCGTGATTCCGGTTTCCCGGGGCTGGTGATCGGTGTGCTGGACGAAGACGGCAACATCGATATTCCGCGTATGCGTCAGATTATGCGCGCCGCCCAGGGGATGGCGGTCACTTTTCATCGTGCGTTCGATATGTGTCAAGATCCGATACAAGCCTTTGATACGCTGGCAGAACTGGGCGTGGCGCGCGTTCTGACGTCGGGCCAGCAGTCCTCGGCTGAAAAAGGACTGAAATTAATTACGGAACTAAAAGCACATTCCGGTGTTCCAATAATCATGGCGGGCGCAGGAGTACGCGCCAGCAATCTGGAACTGTTTTTAAACGCAGGGGTGGAAGAGCTGCACAGCTCGGCGGGTAAATGGATACCTTCGCCCATGCGTTATCGCAATACAGGGTTGTCAATGTCGACGGATGCTGAAGCGGATGAATACTCACGCTACGGTGTGGATGGAGAGTCGGTTGCGGTAATGAAATCGCTGATTGAACGTCATCACGTGTAGCAACGTACCGATTTTTACCGCGCATCATGTCGCCCAATATGATGCTTGCTTGTACCAGGCCCCTGCAATTTCAACAGGGGCCTTTTTTTATTCCCCTCACCCTAACCCTCTCCCCAAAGGGGAGAGGGGACTGCTCGGTGCTGTCTTTTCACCCTCGCCCCTTGGGGAGAGGGCCGGGGTGAGGGGTAATACTACGGCTTCGTCGCAATCAGCACCGCACGCATCGGTGCAGGATAGCCTTCGATGGTTTTGCTGTGATCGTCCGGGTCGAGGAACTGCTCCAGCGATTCGGTGATCATCCAGTCGGTGCGGCGCTGCTCTTCAATAGACGTCACGCAGACATCGGCGATGCGTACATCGACAAACCCACATTTCTCCAGCCAGTTCTTCAGCGCCAGCGCGGACGGGATAAAGTAAACGTTGCGCATCTGCGCATAGCGATCCCCCGGCACCAGAACGGCATGTTCATCGCCTTCGATAACCAGCGTTTCCAGCACCAGTTCGCCGCCGCTGACCAGCTGATCTTTCAGCTGCCAGAGATGCTCCAGCGGGGAACGACGGTGGTACAACACGCCCATTGAGAACACGGTATCAAACGCTTTCAGGGCAGGGAGTTGCTCGATGCCCAGCGGCAGCAGGTGCGCGCGCTGATCGTTGCCCAGCAGTTTACGCACCGCTTCAAACTGGCACAGGAACAGCTGCATCGGATCGATACCCACCACCAGATGCGCGCCTGCGCCGATCATGCGCCACATGTGATAGCCGCTACCGCAACCCACGTCCAGAATGGTGCGCCCGGTCAGATCGGACAGATGAGGCAGAACGCGATCCCACTTCCAGTCGGAACGCCACTCGGTATTGATGTTCACGCCATACAGCGAGAACGGCCCTTTGCGCCACGGCATCAGGTTACGCATCAGCGTTTCGATACGGTTGATCTGCCCGGCCGGGAGCGGCTCTTCACTTTCCGCCGTCACGCTGTGCAGTAAATCCAGACGATGAGGCGTCAGTTCCGGCAGAAACTCCACGGCGTTGGACCACTGCTTCAACAGCCCATGTTGCTGATCGCGCTGCCAGGTGGCAATTTGCGCCGGCAGGGTTTCCAGCCAGTGGGAGAGGTGGTTTTTGGCAATCAGCTGATAGAAATTCCCGAACTCGATCATGCTGCGTCTCCGCCTTTCAGCGCCACCAGAGAGCCAAAGTTAAAGCACTGGAACCACAGTTCGCTGTGTTCAAATCCGGCGTTGCGCAGGCGCGCTTTATGGGTTTCCACGGAGTCCGTCAGCATCACGTTCTCCAGCATGCTGCGCTTCTGGCTGATCTCCAGCTCGCTGTAGCCGTTTGCACGTTTGAAATCATGGTGCATGTTGAACAGCAGTTCGCCCACGCTGGCGTCTTCAAAGCTGAATTTCTCAGACAACACCAGCGCGCCGCCCGGGTTCAGGCCCTGATAAATTTTATCCAGCAACCGCTGACGGTCGTCCGGCACAAGGAACTGAAGGGTAAAATTCAGGACCACCATCGAGGCGTTCTGGATGTCGATATCGCGGATATCGCCTTCCACCACCTCAACAGGCGTAGGGGCTTTATAGGCGTCAATGTGGCGACGGCAGCGTTCAACCATGGCCGGAGAGTTATCGACAGCGACGATCTTGCAGCCTTCGTGATGAACGTTACGACGAATGGACAGCGTTGCCGCACCCAGCGAACAGCCCAGGTCATAGACCTGCGTACCGGGTTGAACAAAACGCTCCGCCAGCATGCCGATCATGGAAATAATATTGGAATAACCGGGAACAGAGCGCTGGATCATATCCGGGAAGACTTCGGCTACCCGTTCATCAAAGGTCCAGTCGCCCAGGCTGGCGATAGGCGCGGAAAAAAGCGTGTCGCGATCTGACATAACGTAAAAATCCGGGAAAAATAAAGGGGCATATTGTGCGCTAATGGAAGGAGAAAACCAACTCCCACGGCATATACCAAAGGTTAGCCAGCACCATCAGCAAAAGCGAGCACCAGGTCGCGCTCATGCCGGAACGACGCCAGCGGATCAGGCGGTGGTGAAAACCGTAATAATGCATCAAACGACCTGCTATCAGCAGCAGCCCACAGACGTGCACCATCCAGGTTTCTGCGCCATCCATCTCCATTAACAGCAGTAAAATTAACGCGACGGGAATGTACTCGACTGCGTTGCCGTGGATCCGGATTGCGCTTTGCAGTTCAGAAAAGCCCCCGTCACCGTAGGAAACGCGGTACTGCATTCTCAGGCGCACAACATCAAACGAAAATTTAATCAGCAGTAATGCACCTAACACCGCATACAGCGCGCTGACCATACTAACTCCCTGTTTTTGGCAGATGGCACGTCTCTATGATAGGGGGTGATTTCAGAAAAGAGAAGATTGTTGTGGGATGGACGGCGCGGGGCCAACCGACGGAACCGCCTGCTGCAAGGCCTGCCAGAGAGCATCGACCAGTTCAGGTACCTGGGCGATATCCGGCGTATGTAAAAAGAGGTACGGTGTGGTGGTGTGCTCCCATTTCGCTAACGTTTGCAGCCAGACGGCGAACATCTCTTCATTTTGCAGCATATTATCGCTGCCGATAAACCGGACCATTGGGTTTTGTGCCGTTACGATCGCGTGAACGGGCACTTTTGGTTTTTTGCGCTGGGCATCAACGACGGCTTCGCTGTGCGGGATTGCGCTGTGCACGGGGCGGCTGTCGAGGATCACACGGTTGACCGAACGCTCATGCAGGCCGCGATTCAGCGCTTTCTCCGCGTCGCCTTTGGCAAAGAATTCCGGATGCCTCACTTCCACGCCGTAGGTGAAGCCACGGGGCAGGGCATCCAGAAATTGCCAGAGGGCTGGCAGGTCGCGGGGACCAAACGTCGCGGGAAGCTGGAGCCAGTACTGGCCAATACGGTTGGCCAGAGGCGACATCCGGCTGAAAAACTCATGGGTTAAATCATCACAGTTGCGCAGCGCGGCGTTGTGGGAGATGGTCGCCGGGAATTTAAAACAAAAGCGGAAGTCGTCGGTGGTCTGCTCGCGCCAGCGTTCGACGATCTCTGGGCGGGGCAGGGCGTACAGCGTGGTGTTGCCCTCCACGCAGTTAACATGTCGGGCATTCGTATTTAACTTACTGATTTCAATAATGCTCTGGTGCTGCTTTGCAGGCTTTGGGGCATCTGTGGGGCAAAACTCGCAAGCCTCTGATTCAGCATCGCGATCTGCTCACTGCTGCTGTCAGCCATCCACGCCCCGTACACATTGAAGACCATCTGGGCGCTCGCATGGCCCATCTGGCTGGCAATGAAGCTGGGGTTAGCGCCGGCTGACAGTGACCAGCACGCATACGTGTGACGCGACTGATAAGCTTTCCTGTGCCTTATCCCTGCTCGCTTCTCCGCTGCATCCCACAAATCACCTATCGAGTCGACTTTGTAGATGAACCCGACATGCTGACATCTTCTGACCAGTTGAGGGTTGAAGACAAATGTACAGTCGTGGCTCTCCGTTCTGCCGTACTCGCGCAGCTGCACATCAATGTGATGCTGCTTTCCAAGCCTGGTCATTTCCGCCTGATTCCTCAGGACGCTGATCGCGGGCTGGATAAGGTGTATGACCCTGTTTGTACTCGCCTCAGTTTTCGGTAGAGTGAATTCGCCCAGTTTTGTATAATTACGCCTGATTGTTATTGTTCCAGCTTCAAGATCGATATCCTCCCAGGCCAGGGAGGTCAGCTCCCCGTGACGTACCCCTGTGTAAACTGCAAGTGACCACAGGTTTTTCGTCTGCTGATGCCGGCATGCATCGATCAGGCGAATAAATTCGTCACGAGTTAGCGGATCTGGCTCTGCCCTGGCTTTTTTAAGAGGCTTCATCCCCTCGAACGGGTTTGCCTCTACGTAGCCGTGATCTGCGGCAAACTGAAACATTCCGGCAATGGTTGTCATGTAATAATTCACGGTGACAACACTTCGCCCCTTCGCCGGGGCCTTTCCCTTCACTGGCGTCTGGTGACCGGTCAGCAAATCTTTCCTGATATACAGCAGCTCCTCTTTGGTCACTGCTGACACCAGCCGATTTCCCCCGATCCTGGGCACCACGTTCCTTGCGACTGACTCATAACGGTTGAGTGCGTTCGCGCAGATTTCCATCCTCTTCAGATCCAGCCACTTTTCTGCAAGCTCTAACACTGTAATTTCTTTTTTACCCACCCCAAAAGTCTTGAGGTTAGGGGAATCCGGAAACTGTGCCGCATACTCAAATGTGCCTGTACGGATGGCAAAACATACCGACGTCCGCAGTTCCCCGGCGATCTTTCTGTTCTTAGCGGTGTCAGGGACACCGAGGCTTTCCCTGACACGCTTACCTTTAAAATTAAACCAGATGCGCAATGAGCCACCGTGGTTTTCGACGCCTGTTGGATATGTGACTTTATCCATGAACTCCTCCAGACGCCCAAGAGCGATATGAGAGTACCTTTTTCATGGCATCAAATCACCCTGGCTGTTTGTTTTTCATCGAGGCGACCCATGCATCAACCGCTTTCCGGTTATACATGCACTCGCTGGAGGGTTTCGGGTTTCCGTCCGGTGAAACGTGCACGTATTCCCGCCCGACCATCCAGCACTCTTTTCTGGCCCGGAGGATGGTTCCGGGCTTGAGCCCGGTGACCGCGATCAGCACCTTTTCGCTTACCCAATCATTCGGGACCAGCAGAACGACATCGGCAGTATCACGCATTAGTACCCTCCATTTTTTTCTCGACGCAGTTTTCCCAACCACCGCAGCTGTTGACCATGTCTCCCAACCTCGAGAAACAGGCGTTCATCCAGCGCAACCCGCGGGGCGTTAGTGATGGCACGGTTCCCCAGTCGATGAAGTCCGAATTGCTGCGATGCATATATTTGATGAGGTCCAGAATGTTGATGTAATGGGCACGGCGTTTTTCCATATCCCAGCCCTTGTCTTCCAGATACGAATCGATGAATGCCTGCAATGCTGGCTGATTAAGCGAAATGTCGCCGTACTGGTGGCGGTACACCGGGCGACGATGCAGACTCACCAGATGGAATAAGTAGGCATCAGATACCCATGTCAGAGCTTGCTGGTGGGCCAGCTCAACAGAGCCAGCCGGATTCCATATTTCATTATTTTTCACCGTTACCCCTCCCAGCCGATCGCTTGGAACAAGCCCATTTTAGGGTGATACCAGCGGGTGCCGCGCGGCTCAGCTTCTGACATCATCTGGTGAAACGCGGCCATAAACGGCTCCAGTTCGACGATAGCCCTACGAGACAAAAGCCCATCAGGAGTCATGAATTCGTGTGTGTCGGTAGGGATGCGGTAGGCGTTGACCAGATTTCGACACTTGGCGTCAGTCATACCACTTTGGGCAACAACCTGGCGGTATCCCACATACCCGGCGCGCATGTTGCCGCGTTTAATGTTTTCCACGGCTTCGGTAACCGTTTCGATCTGCTCTTCAACATGATTCAGGCGCTTCTGCTGGCGAACGGCGTCGGCGGCCATTGCAGCGATCATCTCGATTTCAGTCAGCGGTGCGCGAGTGCGGAAATAGCTGTTGACCAGTTCGCGCTGAACCTGCCAGGCTAGATCATCGTTAAATGGCTTCGTCAACATCAGGTAGCCTGATTCGAAAAGCACAATCCCTGACGGTGCAAATTTAGAGAATGTCCCTTCCGGGAGGTCCGTACGTATTACGTCCGCACCTAATTCGGCATAATCAACACCGTTGATGAAATGCTCACGGTTTCGGTTGAATGCCGCACGCGCGGTGCCTTCTGGTCGCTGGTGGACTTCATCAACCATCGCCAGCGTCACAACGCGCTGACCGCGATATTCGACTGCCGGAAGCTGTTGGTTATTGATCGTTACTGTGTTCATGCTCGATACCCTTCTGAGTGCCCGGCTTTACGCCGGGCTGGTAAATCACTTAACCTGGATAAATGGAGTATTGGCGCCGCTGGTCATGTACTGGGGCAGAGTGCCGTTCCATTTGTTGATGGCCTCCAGTTGCAGAACTTCCGGGTTCTCACGCATGGCCTGTCCACGGATCTGGATAGACTTTGCTTCTGCTTCTGCCAGCTTCAGTTTTGCATCCGCCTGGCCATCAGCCTCAGCGCGCAGCATGTTGGCTTCAGCTTCTCGTTGTTTCACTTCCTGCTCACGTTGTAAGGTTTTCTGGTTGGCGGTGACTTTGGCATTGATACTGTCGATAACTGTCGGCGGGTACTCAGGACGGCCCACGTAAGAAAGACTGATAACCTGGATTCCTACCGGCCCCATGTCTGACTGAATCTCTTTCAGAGCGTTTTCAAGCAGTTCAGCTTTCCCGCCGTCAATGAACTTATCAGTGCTCATGCGGCTTGCGAGGCGATTAAGGGCGTCTGCAATCTTTTGGCGCAAATCGGTATCGGTGATGTCGTCCACACCTTTGCGATAGGTCTGGAAGACCGTCGTCACTTTGGTCGGATCAACTTTATAGGCGACGCCGATGTGATAGCCGATAGTTGTGCCGTCGCTCATCTGAAAGTTGAAAGCGTCCTCGTAGGTCTTCATCTGTTTGAAGGTCGGGAAGATATAAACCTCAGTGTTCCAGCCAGTCCAGTAACGACCCACACCTACCACTTCGCCAACACCTTTGTCGTCGCCCAACTTATTCACCTTGATACCCACGTTGCCGGGTTCGACTCGATCGCAACCTACAAGACCGATTGCAGAGAGCGCGATAATTGAAGCCATAATTGCATTTTTCATTTTTTTTCCTTCGTTACGGTAACTACAAGACCCTTACAAATGGCGTAGATGCACGGCGGGGTCAGAACCGCCAGGGCAAAGCCGGATATAACTGCCGTCGTGTCCTTCATCGAAATGAGGATTGGAACGAACAACCCATAAACGCTGGCGACAATCACCACCGATAAAACAACACGTAAGTAAGCAACCATCAGCTGATCCCTTCTGGTTTGCTGGCCTGTAGCTCTGCTTGCTCTTTCACGTAGCGGTCGTGCATGGCGTCCCACTTCTCGAGCCACTTCTGCATATTGCGCTTACGTTCCAGGATTCGGCGGATGCGCCTCATGCATCGGTTATGTGCAAAGAGATATTGCTGGGTGTGCTGGCCCATTCGATTGACGAGCACACCGTTGCTGAACACAGGCTCGTCTGGTTCGTTGGTATTCAAGCCGGCGCGCTGAAAAGTTTTGGTCACCATGTAGTGAGCAAGATTGCTGATCGCCGCACTCCTGCTGAGAAAACGGCGCGAGTAGCCGTGTCGTGATACGACGTAAACTGGCTGCATATCTTTAGCAAAGGCACTATCAATTGAGGTTGAGCTGATGCGTTTATCTTTCATTTCCGGTCCTTAACTTTGCTGTATCGTTCGTGACTCATTACTTCCCAGTTCTTTCCGCCATCGCGGGAGAGTAGCCGCCAGCGATGGTTAACTTTGAGGCTCAAATTCCCCGAGCCGTGCATTCGGCAGGGGTGAATGCGCCTTGCCCTGAACTGGCTTAAAACGTGTACCGCTTTGAGGTGAACCCACTCAGGAATTCGTATTGCTGTCAGTGCCACCAGATCCCCCCATTTCATTACCCTCCGTTTTCGGAGCCTCCACTTTTTGTTTTTTGACGAACTCAACCAGCTCAGAAATGAGCTCGTCGATTAACTCCTTCCCGCTATCCGTAAGGAATTCACCGCTGCCATTAACATCAACAGCGCTGCTGTAAATTCCCTTGATAGCTTTTACGCCTTCGACATTCCCGTACTCACTGATCGCAAGCCTTTCGAATTTTCGTAATAATCCATCAAGAAGAATCTCTGTTAACTCGACCGTGTTAATGCCACCTTTGTTGAGCTTAATAACAAGGCAGTTACTGCCCGTTTTTCGCTGGTGGCGTAATAACGCTGCCTTTAAAATTCTGCGTCGATAGGTGTTGATTAAATTATCCATTGCGGTGCTCCTCCTCCTCTAAGCTCATAACAATTTCCTCTTCTTTTTCGGTCCAATCATGAATTTCGCCAGCAAGGTCATAAACAAGAGAGCAAATAGTTTTGAGTTGGAAATGGTCCAGCTTGTCGTGGTATTCAAATAAAGTTTGCGATAAACCAGCCAGTTGCTCGGCTTTGATATTCACAACCTGAATGTCTTGCCTTTTTGATAAGCTCATAATTACCGACCATATGCTTTTTTAAGATAAAGACGAGCGATTACCTCGTAACCGCAGGCCGCATAAAGGCACGCTGTTCTGTATGCCGTTTTATCCTTGATGAAAGTCATACGAAGCGCCTCACAGCCAAAGACGCGACTACCCGACCGTGAATTTTTATTTCTTTCTGTTCATCGGTATTAAGGGTGAAAGTTTCGTAATGATGGTTATCAGATATGATTTTTAATGAGCCATCAGCTAATGGCTCAATTCTCTTAATGAAAAGGCATGGGCGACCGAAAGCATCCATTGTGTACACATAAATGCCAGAGGTAAGCGCAAGTCCACCGCAATCAACGAAAGCCACAACCTCACATGGTTCGATGGTCGGCTGCATGGAATCACCTTCCATCCGGCAGCTTTGAACGCGGTTGCCAAAGTCATTAATGTTGTCAGATCCGAACAGCATTTGAGGCGTTTTAATCGGCTGATTAATAGCGACGGAATTATGCATTTTCATTTCCTCGGGGTGAGTTTGTCCTCACCCGTAAAGGTGTTAATAAAGATTGGTTGAATTAATTATTTAGTTAAATGGTCGAGACCATTTTTTTAATATCAGGATGTTCATCAATGATTTTTTTAGCATCATTACATGCTTCATTGTATGACTTAAAAAAATCAACCAGAACAAAATAATCGCCATTACGCGCATAGATAGCGAATTCTAAACCATCAATAAAAGTGGTGTTAAATTCGTAATCAAAATCATTCTGATGAGGTTGAGCAGCTCGTAAATAACTCCAGTGCGAATTTGCCGATTTGATCTTGGCGTGGATATCAAATTCCTGGTTCGCTGGGTTTGGTAGAGAGGTTGTGTTCATCTCATTGGCTCCGTTGTTTGCCGATGAAATGAGAATACTTAAGTATTAATAGAAGGTCAATGGTATTAATACAAAAAGAATAATGGTTTTCTTATGTATTTGTTATTGCAGATTATTTTAGTAATAAAAAAGCCGACGCGATGGTCGGCTTGATGCTTTTTTGGGAACGGATCAAAAGATTGTTGATACCCAAAACAGCCTTCCTAAAACCTCAAGACTATCCATGTCTACTTCTTCATCAGGGTATTCATCAGAGTTGTAGCTTCTGATTGTCACCTTGTCTGGCCCAGATCTGTAGAGGATTTTTAATCTTTTCCATCCACCTTGATTGATGCCGTAAATTTTACCATCAACGATGCGCTTGTCATGGCAGTTTATGGCGACAGTAGAGCCATCAGCGATCACCGGTTCCATGCTATTTCCGTGTGCAGCAAAGCATAGAACGCCATCACCATCACTATTAGCCCCCACTTTTCGCAATGTCGCTTTGGAAAATCTAAGTTTTTTTCCATTGTAATCATCATTTAGGGCGCTGCCATCTCCACATGCGAACTCGATATCCTTCAAGTAAGGCACCTCTACCTCATCATCCTCAAGCGGGGTTTGCTTATCCCATGGATCTATACCAAACATCCTTTGTTCTGGAGTTTTTGCTGGCCCCATACTGCCTTCACCAGTGCTTAACCATATGGGGTCTACATCCAGTGCTTTAGCTATATCAACGATTTTTCCGCTGGACTGAGCTTTTCCTGAGGTTAGTTTTTGTATGGCCCCCTGGCTTACCCCAACCCTATGCGCTAATTGACTTTGAGTAGCCCCGGCATGAGCCATCGCCAGTCTCAGTCTTTCTGCAAGTGTGTTCATCTAAGTATCTCCGATTTCTGTGCATATTTAATACCACAGGATTAACCATGGCAAGCGGATAATACTTGATTAATTATTCCTATGGTATTATTTTATATCTTTAATATTAATACTAAGGGCTTTGTTATGACTGATGAGGTTTTTGAATCCCCAATGGCGAAAGCCGTGTACGTTGCTGGTGGTCAAAGTTCGCTTGCTAAAAAGGTTGGCGTCACGCAAGGGGCCGTCTGGAAGTGGGTCAGGGGGATCAAGAAAGTTTCTCCGGTCCATGCAGTGGCAGTCTCAAACGCAGTTAATGGAGTTGTTAAGCCTCATGAACTGCGTCCTGATTTGCCGACTCTTTTCCCGCACCCGGGCAATGAGGTGTGACATGTCGCGGCATGCTGGAGGAATCATGAATCACTCTGACTTCGTACGTAAATATTCATTCGATAACCCACTTCAGCGGTTGGTCATGCTTCGCATTTTAATGGGCGGATCTATGGATGGAGAAGGGGAGCGAGTAATCGATCATCGGGTACTGTACGAATTCTGTTGCTGCTCAAAGCAGGCAATGTTTAAGGAGATCAAGGCCCTTGAACGAGCAGGCTTCCTGAAAGTGAGAAAAATTGGTGCTCTCGATACCGGGCTTGCAGTTCGTCTTGAGCCAGCTCGCGGCTACACAATCATGCCAGTTCAGGAGTTTGTATGAGTAGCAAAATTCTCGGTAACGTCTGGGACGCGTGCGCAGCGCATGACATTAAGGGAGCCAAACTTGTGATTATGGCACGCCTCGCTGACTACTCGAATGATGATGGTGTCTGCTATCCAAGTGTTGAAACTATTTGCCGCCAGCTGGGGCTCGGGGAAAGTACGGTCAGGACCGCCATTGCAGAACTGGAGTCTTCCGGTTGGCTGCGTCGTGAAGCGCGCCGTAAAGGTAATCGCAACACGTCCAATCTTTATCATTTGAATGCCGAGCGTCTCGAGGCTCTGGCACGCATTGAGAAGGACAAGGTAGCCGCGCTGAAACAGCAACGCAGGGCTAACAATTTTCACCCGTCAGATTCTGACCCTTCAAAATCTGAACCGTCAGATTCTGGACGTTCAGACAGTTTTCACCCGTCAGATTCTGGACGTTCAGACAGTTTTCACCCGTCAGATTCTGACAAAAATGGCGTTTTCACCCGTCAGAATCTGACCCCAGATCCACAAGTAAATTCAAAACATGATCCACAAGTAAATTCAAAACAAGAATCACAAGATATTGGCGTGTGTGGCAAAGACTCTTCTGAAAATCGCTCTTCCAAAGAGAACTATTCCAACGAGTTCGAGCAGGCTTGGCAAGCGTACCCCAAACGTGCTGGTGGAAATTCCAAAGCCGCTGCCTGGAAAGCCTGGAAAGCTCGAATCAAAGACGGGGTTACCTGTGAGGCAATGCTGGCCGGCGTTAACCGCTATGCCGGTTATGTCCGTGCAACCGGTAGCCTGGGAACGCAGTACGTGAAACAGGCCGCGACATTCTTTGGTCCCGATCGGCATTTCGAAGAGTTATGGCAGGCGCCGGCTGGTGCGGTGAGTGGTCGGCCTGGTGGGCTGCCGGTTTCGGGGTTTAGTGAACAAGACTATGGCCAATCAGACTGCAACTGGTAAGCAGGAGAAATCACAATGCTGAGTATTAAACAACGCGAAGAAAGGGAAGCTCTGGTGGCAAAGCGTGAAGGGCTTCGTGAAGAACTGGCTTTTGCTATGGAACATAAAAAACCGTGGCAGTGGGGGTGCTGGGAGTCAGGCGACGTCCACGCCGCCGCCTGCGAAAAACATGGTGACTATCAGCGCATTTCCCTCACTGGAAAAGCATATCGTGGCGTTGAAAACGTTAAACACTCCCAGTGCCCGGAGTGTGTGAAAGCGGAACTTGCTGACATTGAATCCAGTCTGCGTGCATTACGAGTAGTCGACCTGATGGACAATGCCGGGATAGCAAGACGATTCGAAGCATGTGAATTCGATAACTACCAGGCTGTCAACCCGGATGCCGCCAAAAATCTGGCAGCCTGCAAGCGCTATACCGCCAGTTGGCCTGATCGCCTGAAATCTGGAACAGGGCTCGTCATGACCGGAAACTGCGGGACCGGTAAAAACCATCTGGCGGTGGCCATGGTGAAGAGCATTATCCGCGGACATCTCGCTAAAGTGGAAATCACCGATGTTATGCGCCTCACCCGAGCAGTGAAAAGCACGTGGCGCCACAATGCTGAAATGACCGAGGAAGATGTAATTGAACGTTTCGCTTCATTGGATCTGCTAATTATCGACGAGGTGGGCGTTCAGTTCGGCAGTCCGACTGAAATGACCATCCTTCAGGAAATTATCAATGCCAGGTACGAAAGCATTTTGCCAACAATCCTGATCAGCAATCTTACATTCGACCAGTTGAAAGAAACGATTGGCGAGAGAATTGTGGATCGGGTTACCGATGGTGGCCGCAACCGTCTGGCATTTGGCTGGGGAAGTTTCCGTGCCATCGCGTCAGGAGTTGTAGCATGACTCCTGTCTGGAAAAATGAAGATCTGGAAGGTGCGGTGATCGGCGCAATTTTTCTGCGTGGTGCCGACCCTGAGGTACTGGATATTCTTTCCAGGATGCCAGCCACTGCTTTCTCGGTACCGCAGTATCGGGAAATATATACTGGGATCTGCCGTCAGGCGCGTGGAGCTGGCGTTATTGACCCTGTACTGCTCTGCGAAAACATGCCAAAGCACAGCGCAATCATTATGGACTCGAGCCGTATCGCATGGGCGAAGTCGGCGCTTGAGTCCTACGTTTCCACGCTGGAGCGTAATGCAGCTGTTCGCGATGCCGAAGCTGTCATTGAAAGGGCGCTGGCCGATCTCCGGAGTGCTCACAATAGTGATGCGGCTTTATCGGCATTCAGGGCCGCACAGAACAGCATTGCAGCAATTACTCTCGAAGAAAAGACCGTTCAGCCAGTTCATATCGACGACATTCTTCCTGCTGTGGTGGATCGGGTAGATGCGCGCAACCGTGGGCTTGAAGAAGCTAGAAGCCTCATGACAGGTATCGAAGAGCTGGACGCAAAGACTGGCGGCATTGAACCAACAGACTTGGTGTTTATCGCTGCGCGGCCGTCGATGGGTAAAACTGAATTGGCGCTGGATATCATCGACAAGGTTTCTGAGCAGGGCCGTGGTGTGCTGTTCTTCAGCATGGAAATGCCTAATATCCAGATCGGAGAGCGAATGGTATCTGCTGCCGGCGGCATGTCGGTTTCACGCCTGAAAAAGGCTGCTGATTTTGATGATGAGGACTGGGCCAGGCTGACAAACGGTGTAGAACGGCTGACTGGTCGTAGCATCTGGATGGTTGATTCCACCGATCTGACAGTAGATCAGATTCAAAAGATAGCTACCCGCCTACAGCTGGCGCATCCGGAAATAGCCCTGGTGGTCGTGGATTACCTGGCACTCATCAAAATTGAAAGCACTGCACGATATGACCTTGCCGTCGGTGAGGTGTCAAAAGGACTCAAGCGTCTGGCTAAATCCAATAAAACTCCGGTCCTTGCCCTGAGCCAGCTTTCTCGTGGCGTTGAGTCGAGACCCAACAAACGACCGATGAACTCAGACCTCAAAAACTCGGGTGAGATTGAGGCTGATGCTGATCTGATCATGATGCTATACCGCGATGAAGTTTATAACCCTGAGTCGCCAGCGAAGGGGATCGCGGAAATTAACGTGACCAAACAGCGCAACGGTGAATTGGGTACGATCTACCGTCGATTCTATAACGGGCACTTCCTGCCAATTGACCAGGAGTTAGCAAAACAGCGTTCGGCGCCACAGCAGAAAGCTCAGACCAGACGTTACTCAAAAGAAAGGCATTCCAGCAATGCAGACTATTAAAAACATCAAAGCAACGAGGGCAACCTTATGAAACTGGAAGCATCGCTCAAACACTTTAGCCCTCAGGGTATGCACATCAGCGACGACGTGAAAGGAACCTCTCCGGATCGTCTCACCGGCACTGATGTTATGGCGGCGATTGGTACCACCAGCAGCCGAGCGCGCTTCGGCCTGGCTGCTTTCTTCGGCAAGGCCGGCATCAGCAAAACAGATGAACAGCTCGCAGTTCAGGCGCTGGCTCGTTACGCGATGGAAACGGCACCAAAGAATGTTCGAAAAGCAGCTGGTGGGCATTTTGGATGGTGCATGCAGATGCTGGCGCAGTTTGCCTTTGCTGATTACTCCCGTTCGGCCGCCACCAGCGTGACCTGTCACAGCTGTTGCGGTACCGGATTTATCTCCGGACATGAAGATGTAATTAAATACCCTGGCATCTTCGACGCTGACGGTGCCGAAGTGGTGGCCCCGAAGATTAAAAATGAGCTGGTGAAAAGGGTTTGCGAAACCTGCGGAGGGAAAAAGGTAATCCTTGCGCGGTGCAGATGCGGCGGTAAAGGTGAAGTGCTGGATCGCAAAGCGACCAAAGAACGTGTCGCACCGGTTTTCAAAACGTGTGAACGTTGCTCTGGTAATGGCTTCTCAGCTATCTCCTCGGCGACGGTACACCGTGCCATTCTGAAGCGTCTCCCAGACCTCCATCAGTCCTCATGGTCACGCAACTGGAAACCCTTTTATGAAATGCTGGTGGACACGCTGCGCCAGGGGGAACGTCACGCGGCAGTAGAATTTGAGAAGGCAACAACTTATTAATGTGATCGGAACAAATGGCGACACTTTTTTGCACGTTAGTGTTGACTTTGCATAAAACTGTCCTGTATGCTTCTGATTATGGAGTATAACGCCTGTAGATAATTAACTTCGAAAAGCCCGCCACGTTGCGGGTTTTTTTATTTCAGGGTCAGAAGCACAGCGGTTGTGCGTTCGGCTGTTAACCGAATGGTCGAAGGTTCGAATCCTTCCTGTCCCGCCAATTCTGCATCTGTCGTAGTTTGGGAATTACGTCTGGCTTCCAACCAGAAGATGCGGGTTCGATCCCCGCCAGATGCTCCAAATTCGCCGGTCTAGTTCAGTGGCAGAACGGCAGCCTTGTAAGCTGCGCGTCAGAGGTTCGATTCCTTTGCCCGGCACCAAAACCCACTACCTGGGACCCTTCGGCCAGAGAGCCGACATTGCCTTACCCTCACATTGCCAGCCTGTCGCTGGCTTTTTTATTTTCAGGCCCCGGGAAACATCCTCGACATGCCTTGTTGTTAAATCGTCCCGAGGGCCTGAACCAACTACACACGGAATAAATATGTCTGA
>OJWP01000022.1_pt1 | contig 66992 bp, 61 predicted proteins | sample 1600341 | NCBI WGS metagenome assembly OJWP01 (sample SAMN04436651, study PRJEB24849) | human gut metagenome | biome: human gut; feature: NICU; material: stool | host: Homo sapiens | place: USA: Saint Louis, MO | collected 2010-03-24
GGATGCGTGATCTGATCCTTCAACTCAGCAAAAGTTCGATTTATTCAACAAAGCCGTTATTTAGGTAAAAACTGGGGCATCTTGTTGGGTGCGCTTTATTTCGTGATGCTGGTGATCTGGATGTTTGTCTATTCTACGGCTATCACCAACGACAGCGCATCTTATTTGCACACCTTCGGCGTGACCGACGGTTTGTTATCTGAAAATCCGTTCTACGGTTTATTCCTGATCTGCATTCTGGTCGCCATTTCGTCGCGCGGTGAAAAGCTGCTGTTTAAAGTCTCCAGCCTGATGGTGCTGACCAAATTATTTGTGGTGGCGGCGCTGGGTCTTTCGATGATTGGACTCTGGCATTTAGCCAACGTCGGCATGCTGCCACCGATGGGGCTGCTGATTAAAAATGCCATTATTACGCTGCCCTTTACCTTAACCTCCATTCTGTTTATTCAGACCTTAAGCCCGATGGTAATTTCCTATCGGTCGCGGGAAAAATCCGTTGAGGTGGCGCGTCATAAAGCGCTGCGGGCGATGAATATTGCTTTCGGCGTGCTGTTTGTCACGGTCTTTTTCTACGCGGTCTCCTTCACACTGGCGATGGGGCACGACGAGGCGGTGAAAGCCTACGAGCAGAACATTTCTGCCCTGGCAATCGCGGCACAGTTTATCAGCGGCGACGGCGCGGGCTGGGTCAAAATCGTCAGCGTGATCCTCAATATCTTCGCTGTGATGACCGCCTTCTTCGGCGTCTATCTCGGCTTTCGCGAGGCGACGCAGGGCATCGTAATGAATATCCTGCGCCGCAAAATGCCGGTGAAGAAAATCAATGAAAACACCGTCCAGCGCGGGATTATGCTCTTCGCGATCCTGCTGGCCTGGAGCGCGATTGTATTAAACGCGCCGGTGCTGAGCTTCACCTCCATCTGTAGCCCTATTTTCGGGATGGTGGGCTGCTTAATTCCGGCGTGGCTGGTCTACAAAGTGCCCGCACTTCATAAATATAAAGGCGTATCGCTGGTGATTATTGTGATTACCGGGCTGCTGCTTTGTGTTTCTCCTTTCCTCGCCTTCTCATGAGGTTAAATAAGGTCGTAACGATGTCTGAGCAAATTAATCCTTTATGGAACCATTTTATTCGCGCCGTGCAGGAAGAGGTAAAGCCTGCGCTGGGGTGTACCGAACCCGTCTCGCTGGCGCTGGCCTGCGCCATGGCTGCCGGACAGCTTTCCGGCGACGTAACGCGTATCGAGGCGTGGGTATCGCCGAACCTGATGAAAAACGGGCTTGGCGTAACGGTACCCGGCACCGGTATGGTTGGTTTGCCAATAGCGGCCGCGCTGGGGGCCATCGGTGGCAATGCGCAGGCGGGGCTGGAGGTGCTGAAAGATGTCACCGCCGATGCGCTGGCGCGGGCCAAAGCAATGCTGAAAGCGGGCCTGGTGCAGGTGAAATTGCAGGAGCCGTGCGATGAGATCCTCTATTCGCGTGCCTGCGTTTACGCCGGTGAGTCCTCGGCGATGGTGACTATTGCGGGCGGGCATACCCGGGTGGTGGAGGTGGTTTGTCAGGGCGAAACGCGCTTCAGGCTTGACGAGCAACAGCGCCAGACGAACTATGATCCGCTTGCGGTGCTCTCGACCACCACGCTCTCGCAGATCCTTGAGTTTGTGGAGCAGGTGCCGTTCGACGCGATCCGCTTTATCCTCGATGCAGGGCGACTGAACGATGCGCTCTCCCGGGAAGGTTTACTTGGTAACTGGGGGTTGCACATTGGCGCGACGCTCAATAAGCAGCGCGCACGTGGATGGATGGCCCAGGATCTGGGTTCAGACATTGTGATCCGCACCAGTGCGGCCTCGGATGCCCGCATGGGGGGCGCGACGCTTCCGGCGATGAGCAACTCGGGGTCCGGGAATCAGGGCATCACCGCCACCATGCCGGTGGTCGTGGTGGCTGAACATGTTCAGGCTGATGACGAACGCCTGGCGCGGGCGCTGATGCTCTCGCATCTGTCGGCTATCTATATCCATTACCAGCTTCCGCGCTTGTCCGCGTTGTGCGCGGCGACAACGGCGGCAATGGGGGCTGCGGCGGGGATGGCGTGGCTGATGGGCGGTTCTTACCAGACCATTTCCATGGCGATCGGCAGTATGATCGGCGACGTGAGCGGGATGATCTGCGATGGGGCGTCTAACAGCTGCGCAATGAAGGTCTCGACCAGCGTCACCAGTGCCTGGAAAGCCGTGATGATGGCGCTGGATGATACTGCCGTGACGGGTAACGAGGGGATTGTGGCGCACGATGTGGAACAGTCTATTTCTAACCTGTGCGCCCTGGCGTGCCGCTCAATGCAGGCGACGGATCGGCAGATCATAGAGATTATGGCGAGTAAGGTGTAAAAATTTCCCCTCACCCCAACCCCTCTCCCCAGAGGGGCGAGGGGCTTGATCGTTCCCTCTCCCCTTTGGGGAGAGGGCCAGGGTGAGGGGTAAGGGCGAGTGTGTTCTTTACACCGGCAAATCAATCAGCAGCGCGCGCAGCGGCGTGTCCGCCACCAGGGTGATATTCGCTTCATCACGAATAAACGCCCCGTCACCGCAGGTGAGCGCTTCTTTCTCTTCCGTATGCGTTACCGCATGCACCGTTCCGTGAATGGACTGCAAATAGGCGCGCGGGCCATGAAGCTGGAAGCTCGCCTGTTCACCTTTTTTCAGTTCGATATGGTGCAGCCACACCTGCTGGCGTAACTGCAAACTGCCTTTGCTGCCGTCTGGTGAGGCAATCAGCTGCTGTTTATCGCCCTTCAGATCGATCTTTTGTACCAGCGGATTTTCCCGCTCCGGACAGGCATCAAGCCACAGCTGCATGCGGGTCAGCGTTTTATCTTTGCTGAGGTTATGCTCGCTATAGCTAATGCCTGGCTGCGTGGAAATTAGCAGCGCCTCGCCAGCCTTCGCCTGGACATGATTGCCCTCGCTATCGCGGTATTCTGCCTCGCCTTCCAGGATCAGGTTCAGGATATCGACTTTAGGGTACGTGCGCGGCTGGAAGGACGCGCCCGGGGCGAGCACTTCCTGATTCAATACGCGCAGTGAAGCGTAACCGAGAAGTTTAGGGTCAAAGTAGTGTCCAAAGGAAAAGGTGTAGCGGGCCTGCAACCAACCGAAATCGGCTTGTCCGCACTGTTTCGCTGTTCTTGTCGTAATCATAAACTTGACCTCTCTTTACACTAAATCAATGGTAAAGGTATGGACGCTGCATTGTTAGCCAGATATTCTGCCCGGTATGTTCAAATTTCCTGAATGAGAACGAGATGGCTAAAGAGAGAGCATTGACGCTTGAGGCGCTACGCGTCATGGACGCGATTGACAGGCGCGGCAGTTTTGCCGCGGCGGCAGATGAACTGGGGCGCGTTCCGTCTGCGCTGAGCTACACCATGCAAAAGCTGGAAGAGGAGCTGGATGTCGTGCTCTTCGATCGCTCCGGTCATCGAACAAAATTCACCAACGTTGGGCGAATGCTGCTGGAGCGTGGACGCGTATTGCTGGAAGCGGCGGATAAGCTGACAACGGATGCCGAAGCGCTGGCCCGCGGCTGGGAAACCCACCTGACGTTAGTCACCGAAGCGCTGGTGCCCACCGAGGCGCTGTTCCCGCTGGTGGACAGACTGGCCGCGAAAGCCAATACCCAGCTGTCGATCATCACCGAGGTGCTGGCCGGGGCGTGGGAGCGTCTTGAGACGGGCAGGGCGGATATCGTCATTGCGCCGGACATGCATTTCCGCTCATCGTCAGAGATCAACTCACGCAAACTGTACAGCGTGATGAACGTTTACGTCGCCGCCCCGGATCACCCTATCCATCAGGAGCCGGAGCCGCTTTCTGAGGTCACGCGCGTAAAATACCGCGGCGTGGCGGTCGCGGATACTGCCCGTGAACGACCGGTGCTGACGGTACAGTTGCTGGATAAACAGCCGCGTCTGACGGTAACGTCGCTGGAAGATAAGCGTCAGGCGCTCCTGGCGGGGCTGGGCGTGGCGACCATGCCGTATCCGTTTGTCGAAAAGGACATTGCAGAAGGGCGGCTGCGCGTCGTCAGCCCGGAATACACCAGCGAAGTGGATATCATTATGGCGTGGCGTCGTGACAGCATGGGCGAAGCCAAATCGTGGTGTTTGCGTGAAATTCCAAAGCTCTTTGCCCACCACAACAAATAAGCGTAGGCCCGGTAAGCGTAAGCGCCACCGGGCAGAATTTACGCGCTTGCCTTAGGATCCGGACCAAAGCGGTTTTCGCCAGGCGTTCCGCTCTGACAGTTGAAAATCAAAATCACGATCCAGCCGATAAGCGGGATCAGCAGCAACAGCAGCCACCACGCCGAACGATCGGTGTCGTGGAGACGACGAAACAGTACGGCCCATGAAGGCAGCAGAACTAACACACCATAAATGGTGGTGAGAATGCCTTCACCCCCCTCGCGTTCCCAGCCGAGGATCTTGTCCACAATGCCCAGCACCATAATCAGGACGAAGTTCACCAGAACGAACATCCAGTACTCTTTGCGGCGGGCGCGGCCACCAAAACCAAAATAGTTGCGCAGTACCTTTAAATACCAGTCCATTTTTCCTTGCCTCTTAATCAGTCAATCACTTGTTTTCTAAGCGATCGAGGTAAGGATAGATGCATGCCGTAAATTAAAAAAGGGAATCAATTGATTCCCTAAATAATTATCCGAAACGCACGTCGCGCCCGTGTGGTTCATCCAGATCCTGCCAAGGGCCAATGGAGATAATGCCCGTTGGGTTGATGGTCTTATGGCTGCGGAAATAGTGGGTGCGAATATGGTCAAAATTGACCGTCTCCGCAATCCCCGGCATCTGGTAGATGTCGCGCAGGAAACCGTGCAGGTTCAGGTAGTCGCTGATGCGATGTTTGTCGCACTTGAAGTGGGTGACATACACCGGATCAAAGCGGATCAGCGTGGTCCACAGGCGGATGTCCGCCTCCGTCAGGCGGTCGCCCGTCAGATAGCGATGCTGGCCGAGGATCTGCTCCAGTCGTTCCAGGGATTCAAAGACTTTTCCGACCGCTTCGTCGTACGCTTCCTGGCTGGTGGCAAATCCTGCTTTATAGACGCCGTTGTTAACGTTGTCGTAGATCCAGCCGTTCAGTTCGTCAATTTTATCGCGCAGCTCAACCGGGTAGTAATCCCCGGCACGGGCGCCGTGCGCGTCAAACGCGGTATTGAACATGCGAATGATTTCAGCGGATTCATTGCTGACGATCGTCTGGTTTTTTTTGTCCCACAGCACCGGCACCGTTACGCGTCCGGTGTAGTGCGGATCGGCGCGCAGATAGAGCTGATACAGGAAATCGTGATGATAAAGCTCATCACCGGTCGCGGCAGGGAAGTCACTGTCGAACGTCCAGCCGTTTTCCAGCATCAGCGGGTTGACCACCGAAACCGGAATCAACGATTCGAGACCTTTAAGTTTGCGCACAATCAGCGTGCGGTGTGCCCACGGGCAGGCGAGAGAAACGTACAGATGATAACGATCTTTTTCCGCCGCAAAACCCCCTTCGCCACTCGGGCCGGGTGCGCCGTCGGCGGTCAGCCAGTTACGGAAGGCCGAAACAGAGCGCTTAAAGCGTCCACCGGTGGATTTGGTGTCATACCAGACATCCTGCCAGACGCCGTCTACGAGTTGTCCCATTTTTTACTCCTCCGTCAGATAGCAAAAGCGAGGAGATGTCTCCTCGCTTTGAATGTAATCAGTATAGCCTGCTTACCACTTCTTATTCAGAAGACGGTCGATGCTGTAGGCGCCTGGACCAGTGATGGCCAGCAGCAGGAAGCCACCCGCGATGGTCAGGTTTTTCATGAACATCAGGGAGTTCACGCCTTCCGCAAAGTTGCTGTGGAAGATGAACGCGGTCAGCAGGGTAAAGCCTGCGGTGAACAGCGCCGTGGTGCGGGTCAGGAAACCGAACAACACTGCCAGGCCGCCGCCGAACTCAAGCAGGATGGTCAGCGGCAGCAGGAACCCTGGCACGCCCATCGCTTCCATATATTGCTGAGTGCCCGCATAGCCGGTGATTTTGCCCCAGCCTGCGGTAATGAACAGAACAGGCATCAGAATTCGCGCTACCAGTACACCAACATCTTCTAATTTTTTCATTTTACTCTCCAGGAAACCACATCAGCGGCTAAACGTTATTTGCTTGCAAATTCGGGTAGATACCGCGTCTTTGCTGTCGATGGAGAGGAGTGTAAACGGGGCGGATGGCAATTGTTAGCAAGGAAAACTGTTAATCTTTTTCAAAGATATTGAGTAAGGGAGGAAGTTTTGCCGGGTAAGCGCAGCGTCACCCGGCAAGAAGGCTAGCGCAACTGCTGCTGTCGCAGCGTGGTTTTCACCAGACGCCGTGCGCTCCAGACACCAAAGCCACGGCGTGCCCAGCGAATCAGCATGTTTGGATGACGAATCGTCCAGATAGCCATCACGCTGCTACCCACCAGCGCCCACGACCGCAGGCTCAGGAGAGTATTCCAGCCGCGATCGTAACGCTGCGTCAGCTCCAGCCAGTCGCGACGGCTGGCGGACAGATCCAGCCGCTGCTGCTGGATTTGGCTCAGCAGATACGCTTTTCGCTTCTGACGTTCGGCTTTGTCGCTCACGACTTATCATCCTCCAGCAGGGCGCGGTCGTTGGCCAGCTCCTGACGCGTGTGGCGCAGGAAGGTCGACGTACGCGCTTTATGCAGGGTCCAGATACCGCCTATCAGCGCCGCCACCAGCAGAACCACGGTAGTCGCAATCATCGCGTTCAGACGATACTGTGGATCGATTGCCCAGATGATTAACACCATCAGGCTCATCAGACCAAACGCGGCAAAGAGCATCGTAAGGCCAAGCATGAGCAGCATCTGGAAGAGATTGGCTTTCTCTTCTTCCAGTTCCACTACCGCAAGCCGGACGCGCGTTTCGGCAATCCCGACCAGCGTGGTAAGAATACGCTGGCCGATGCCGAGGACGTTTTTAGCAGGCCCTTGTGCGTGACGTGGATCTTCCATAATCAACGACGCGTCAGCAGGACACCCAGCACCACACCCACTGCGGCACCAATACCTACACCCGTCCATGGATTATCACGTACATATTCGTCTGCGCGCGCTGCCGCTTCGCGGGTCTGTTTCGCCAGTGCATCACCGGTTTCACCCAGACGGTAACGGCTCTCTTTCAGCGCCTGCTCCGCTTTGCTGCGCAGTTTGCTCACTTCTTCTTTCGATTTATCGGCAGAAGAGTTCAGCACCTCTTCCAGGGTATCCGCCAGGGATTTCAGTTCAGCGCGCAGATTTTCTGAAGTTGTATCTTTTGACATGATTTTCTCCTGTTGAGATTTCCGTTAACTCAATAATCGCGAGCTTCCAGCGCTTTCAGTTCGTCCTGCGCCTCTTGCAACTTCCTCTCGCGCTTGGCAATTTTTTCCGCATCACCTTTCTCTTTCGCTTCTTGCAGGTCTTGACGGCGCTCGGCTATCTCCTCCTTCTGTTCAGCGATTTTTTCCTGATGATCGGCACGCAGCTTGCTGTCCGTACAATTGTCTTTCACTTCGCTCAACGCTTTTTTCAGTCCGTCGATCCGGTGCTGATTGTTATGCTTTTCGGCATAACTGATTTCGCGTTGGATATCCTGTTCTTTCTCCTGACAAAGAGACATAGCGAAGGAAGCTGTGCTTAAAGAAAAAAGGGCCAAAGCCAGAGTGATGCGGTATTTCATTATAGAAACCTTCCATTGTGTAACGGCGTAAGCCGTGTTCCAGAACTATGCGGAGAACATCTGAGGGGTGCTCCGCGTACTTAAGCATAGTAAGTAAACGGGAGTTTCACCAAAGTCGGTGAAAATATTCGGAATCTTAGTCGTTAACCAAATCGATGCGAGGTGTCGCGTAACCGTGACATCCAGGAGGCAACGTGGCTGTCATCATCCTGTTGCGCGATGATGTAACCCTGCGGCAGCGTGCGGTCCAGCACGGCTTTCGCCGCGGCGCTTTGCGCACTGGAGTCAAATTTTATCAGCAGCACATCGTCTTGCGGCGTGATGCTCTTAAAGCGGATCCCGTTAGCGTCCAGATGATGCCAGATGGAAAAACCATCCGGCACGCTGGCTCCCTGGCTCACAGGACGGATAGCCAGCGTAGACTCCTCATGCTGTAGCGCCGACCACAGCAGAATGAGGGCGCTGAACATCATCAGCGCGACGATGGCGTAAGAGAAGCGGCGCAGCGCGAGCGGGGAGATAACCATCGTTAACCCCTGGCTCCGTATTTCTTCTTCCACAGCACAACCAGTGAACCGACCAGGCCAAACACCAGCAGGACGACGGGCAGCAGCATCAGGCAAGACATCAGCTGGTCTTCATATTTCATAAAGACCGGCGTTTTACCGAGCGCGTAGCCGAGCGTGGTCAGGATCAGCACCCACAGCAAGCCACTCATCCAGTTAAAGAACTGGAAGCGCGTACTGCTCAGGCCGGACAGACCCGCGATGGTGGGCAGCAGGGTGCGTACAAAGGCGATAAAACGGCCAATCAGCAAGGCGGAAAGCCCATGCTTATGGAAAAGGTGGTGCGCTCGCTGGTGGTAATGTGCCGGGAGATGCGAAAGCCAGTTCTGAACGATTCGCGTGTTGCCCAGCCATCGCCCCTGAATATAACTCACCCAGCAACCCAGGCTGGCGGCAATGGTCAAAAGCAGGACCGTTTGCGGGAAAGCCATTGCCCCTTTCGCACAGAGCACGCCGACCAGCACCAGCAGACTGTCGCCCGGTAAAAAGGCAGCAGGCAACAGACCGTTCTCAAGGAACAGGATCATAAATAACACAAAGTAGAGCATGCCAATCATGGACGGGTTGGCCAGCGTTTCGAAATCCTGAGCCCAGAGGGCGTTCAGTAGTTGGGTCAAAAGTTCCATTCAGTGTTCCTGGAAATCGGTTAACGTCACGCCTGTCATTCGGGAAAAACAGCACGGCGACATTGTCGTGATTTCATTATGGTCGCTCGCGGACACATTGATGTGTGGCCAACACTGTTCCCTGTTAATTGGCTGGTTAGCAAGCACTAACTTACAAAATAACGAAGTGAATCCAATTGTAACAAAGCCCGACGTTCTGCGTCACAGAATTTGAGGGGAAACACGATTTTGGCGTAAGCCACGGAGGGGAGCGAGAAATTTTACAAAGGCTGACACTATAGAGGTTTTCTTACCCTGTCTGGCCGGAAGGCGCAGCGGTGCGCCTGCCAGCAGTTCGGGAGCTTATTTTGCGAGATTGGTCGCCGTATCGAGGTGAACCACCGGATTATCGGCAAAAAGATAGCGGTCAGCGTTAAATTCAAAGTCATCACTTGTTTCATTAAACAGCATCTGCTTAGTGTTCTCGAGATGCTGCCACATCGCCAGTTTCGCCGCATGCGGATCTTTACGAATCAGGGCTTTAAGAATTTGGTCATGGTCGTCACACCAGTTATCAACCGTGCGGGAATCAATGTGATCGTGCAATTTTTTCCAGTACGGGTTGTGAACGCGCTGAGTCCACATTTTTTCAACGATTGCCGCCAGCGCCGTATTCTGAGTCGCAAGGGCAACCTGGACGTGGAATTGCAGGTCCCATTCTGAATCGCGGAAACATTTTTCTTTACGCGCGTGATCCTGGATTTCCATCAGCTTCATGATGTCCTGCTTGGTCACCTGCGTCGCCGCAAATTCCGCGATGTTGCTTTCAATCAGCTGGCGAGCCTGGAGAAGCTCAAACGGACCGTAGCTGGCAAACTCCAGACTTTCGTCCGGGGCGGGGGAGTGTTTCGCCTGGCTGGAAATCACATGAATGCCGGAACCTTTGCGTACCTCAACATACCCTTCCACTTCCAGCATGATGATGGCTTCGCGGACCACCGTACGGCTGACGCTTTTTTCATCCGCAATGAAGCGCTCAGCGGGAAGTTTATCACCGACAAGATAGACCCCTTGCTCGATGCGATCTTTCAGCTCGGCGGCAAGTTGTTGATATAAACGACGTGATTCGGTGATTTCCATATGCGCTCCAGGCAGGGTACGGCGAATGATTTGTTATACCACTTTTGCGTGCCAGTCTCCAGATTTCGCCATGAAAAAAGCCGCCCGGAGGCGGCTTTTGAGTAGATTTTGCCGGGTGGCGCTGCGCTTACCCGGCCTACGATTTTATTGGGTTTTGTAGGCCGGGTAAGGCGGAGCCGCTACCCGGCACAACAACGCTAACTCTGCGTCGCCGGTCCCCCGAGGGACTCTTTCGCCAGTTCGTCGGCGGATTTACTTTTCAGCACCGTCCAGATAACCACCGCACCCAGCAGGTCGAAGATAGCCAGTACCGCGAACAGCGGGCTGAAGCCGATGGTATCCGCCAGCGCGCCGACCACCAGCGCAAACATCGTACTCGCGGTCCATGCCGCCATACCGGTCAGGCCGTTGGCGGTAGCCACTTCGTTACGACCAAACACGTCGGAAGAGAGCGTAATCAGCGCACCGGACAGAGACTGGTGAGCGAAGCCCCCGATACACAGCAGGGCGATAGCCACGTAAGGGCTGGTGAACAGGCCGATCATGCCCGGACCAATCATCAGCAGGGCGCCCATGGTGACCACCATCTTACGGGAAACAATCAGGTTCACACCGAACCAGCGCTGGAACAGCGGTGGCAGGTAGCCGCCGACGATACAGCCCAGGTCAGCAAACAGCATCGGCATCCAGGCGAACATCGCGATCTCTTTCAGGTTAAAGCCATAAACTTTAAACATGAACAGCGGGATCCAGGCGTTGAACGTACCCCATGCCGGTTCTGCCAGGAAGCGTGGCAGGGCGATACCCCAGAACTGGCGTGTGCCCAGGATCTGCCAGACGGACATCTTCTTACCGTTGTCGGTCTGATGCTGAGATTCCTGACCATTGATAATGTAGTCACGTTCTTCGTCAGACAGCTTTTTCTGATCGCGCGGGTGTTTATAGAAGATCAGCCACGCCATGGCCCAGGCAAAGCTCAGCACACCAGAGATGATGAACGCCATCTGCCAGCTGTGCATCACAATCGCCCACACCACCAGCGGTGGCGCAATCATCGCCCCGATGGAGGAGCCGACGTTGAAGTAACCGACAGCGATAGAACGCTCTTTTGCCGGGAACCACTCGGAGCTGGCTTTCAGCCCCGCCGGGATCATCGCCGCTTCTGCCGCACCAACTGCACCACGCGCCAGCGCCAGTCCACCCCAGCTGCCAGCCAGCGCGGTTGCCCCACAGAAGACGGCCCAGGCTACTGCGAAGAAGGCATAACCAATTTTTGTACCCAGAATATCAAGAACATAACCTGCAACAGGCTGCATTACGGTGTAAGCGGCAGAATAGGCCGCAATGATGTAAGAGTATTGCTGCGTGGAGATATGTAGCTCTTCCATCAACGTTGGCGCCGCTGCTGCCACGGTGTTACGTGTCAGGTAGCCCAGCACGGTGCCGAGCGTCACCAGTGCGATCATGTACCAACGTAACCCTTTAATTTTACGCATGTAAAACCTCATCGTTATGTTATTTCCGTGTCGGGACACGGCAACAACTCAACCGTTGCCGGGAGCTGTTCTGTAACGGGAGGGGCGTAACCGGGAACCTGTCCCGGAACGGCCCGAACCTTGCCATAAGTAATCGTGCTAAGTCGGCTTCCGTACCGTTAAATCCGATGTATCAAACACCGGTAATGCATTCCGTCGGCTTATAGTTTGCGACGGCGAAAAGATAACTTGTCATACAACTTTAAAAGGTGAGTGACATCACAAAAGTGTGAATCTTTGTAGGGACATTATGCGGCGTGCGTAAAGCCAGAACTGGCGCGGCCTGCGAGTAGGTTTACCCCTTTGAGGGTAATTTATTTGTCGACGTTTATTGATCTAACTCACGAAAAAAACGTCGGCCTGTGGAAATTGGTGTGATAACTTTGCAGCATCTGAACATAAGCTTTCTGACGCTCCCGTAATGAGGAAGACGATAATGACGCCGTTTATGACCGAAGATTTTCTGTTAGATACCGAATTTGCTCGCCGCCTGTACCACGACTACGCAAAAGACCAGCCGATTTTCGACTACCACTGCCATTTACCGCCGCAGCAGGTTGCCGAAAATTACCGTTTCAAAAACCTGTATGATATCTGGCTGAAGGGTGACCACTATAAGTGGCGCGCAATGCGCACCAACGGTGTGGCCGAGCGCCTGTGTACCGGCGACGCGACCGATCGCGAGAAGTTTGACGCCTGGGCCGCCACCGTGCCGCACACCATCGGTAACCCGTTATACCACTGGACGCACCTCGAACTGCGTCGTCCGTTTGGTATCACCGGCAAGCTGCTTTCTCCCGCCACGGCGGATGAAATCTGGGATCAGTGCAACGAACTGCTGGCGCAGGATAGCTTCTCGGCGCGCGGCATCATGAAGCAGATGAACGTGAAGATGGTGGGCACCACCGACGATCCGATCGACTCGCTGGAGCACCACGCAGTTGTCGCGAAAGACACCTCTTTTGACATCAAAGTGCTGCCAAGCTGGCGCCCGGATAAAGCCTTCAACATCGAACAGGCCACCTTCAATGACTACATGGCGAAGCTGGCGGAAGTGTCCGATACCGATATCCGTCGTTTCGCCGATCTGCAAACCGCGCTGACCAAACGCCTGGATCACTTTGCGGCGCACGGCTGTAAAGTCTCCGACCACGCGCTGGACGTGGTGCTGTTCGCGGAATCGAACGAAGCCGAACTGGACAGCATTCTGGCGCGTCGTCTCTCTGGCGAACAGCTAAGCGAGCACGAAGTGGCGCAGTTCAAAACCGCGGTGCTGGTGTTTCTCGGTGCGGAATACGCCCGTCGCGGCTGGGTTCAGCAGTATCACATCGGTGCGCTGCGTAATAACAACCAGCGCCAGTTCAAACTGCTGGGCGCGGACGTGGGCTTTGACTCCATCAACGACCGTCCGATGGCGGAAGAGCTGTCAAAACTGCTGAGCAAACAGAACGAGCAAAACCTGCTGCCAAAAACCATCCTTTACTGCCTGAATCCACGCGATAACGAAGTGCTGGGCACCATGATCGGCAACTTCCAGGGCGAAGGGATGCCGGGCAAGATGCAGTTTGGCTCCGGCTGGTGGTTTAACGATCAGAAAGACGGCATGGAGCGTCAGATGACGCAGCTGGCGCAGCTCGGTCTGCTGAGCCGCTTTGTTGGCATGCTGACCGACAGCCGCAGTTTCCTCTCCTATACCCGTCATGAATATTTCCGCCGCATTCTGTGCCAGATGATTGGCCGCTGGGTGCATGCGGGTGAAGCACCAGCGGATCTTCAGCTGCTGGGCGAAATGGTGAAAAACATCTGCTTTAACAATGCGCGTGACTACTTCGCCATTGAACTGAACTAAGGCCGTTTGAGGTTGATATGCAATACATCAAAATCCATTCGCTGGATAACGTTGCCGTCGCGCTGGCCGATTTAGCCGAAGGGACGGAAGTCACCTTCGACAACCAGTCGGTGACGTTACGCCAGGCCATTGGACGTGGACATAAGTTTGCCCTGATCCCCATCGCGAAAGGGGAGAACGTGGTGAAGTACGGTTTGCCCATCGGTCATGCGCTGGCGGATATTGCGCCGGGTGAGTACATTCATTCCCACAATACCCGCACCAATCTCAGCGATCTGGACGAGTACAGCTATCAACCTGACTTCCAGGCAGAAGAAGGACAGGCGGCCGATCGTGAGGTGCAGATCTACCGCCGCGCCAACGGCGAGGTGGGGATCCGCAATGAACTGTGGATCCTCCCGACCGTCGGCTGCGTGAACGGGATCGCGCGTCAAATTCAGACGCGTTTCCTGAAAGAGACCAACGATGCTGAAGGCACCGACGGCGTGCATCTGTTCAGCCACACCTACGGTTGTTCCCAACTGGGCGACGACCACATTAATACCCGCACCATGCTGCAAAACATGGTGCGCCACCCGAATGCGGGGGCGGTGCTGGTGATTGGCCTTGGCTGTGAAAACAATCAGGTCGATGCCTTCCGCGACACGCTGGGCGAATTTGACCCTGAGCGCGTGCACTTTATGGTGTGCCAGCATCAGGACGACGAAGTGGAAGCGGGCATTGAACAGCTGCATCAGCTGTATGAGGTGATGCGTCACGACAAACGCGAGCCGGGCAAGCTGAGCGAATTGAAGTTTGGCCTGGAGTGCGGCGGATCTGACGGGCTTTCCGGCATTACCGCTAACCCGATGCTGGGCCGCTTCTCGGATTACGTGATTGCCAACGGCGGCACCACGGTGCTGACCGAAGTACCGGAGATGTTCGGCGCAGAGCGCATTCTGATGAGCCACTGTCGCGACGAAGAGACGTTTGAGAAGACCGTTACCATGGTCAACGATTTCAAACAGTACTTCATCGCCCACAACCAGCCGATTTATGAGAACCCGTCGCCAGGTAACAAAGCGGGCGGGATCACCACGCTTGAAGAGAAATCACTCGGCTGCACCCAGAAAGCGGGCGCCAGCCAGGTGGTGGACGTGCTGCGCTACGGTGAGCGTCTGAAAACCCACGGTCTGAATCTGCTGAGCGCACCGGGCAACGATGCAGTCGCCACCAGCGCGCTGGCGGGGGCGGGCTGTCACATGGTGCTGTTCAGTACCGGGCGCGGAACGCCGTACGGTGGATTTGTGCCGACGGTGAAAATCGCCACTAACAGCGAACTGGCGGCGAAGAAAAAGCACTGGATCGATTTTGATGCCGGACAGCTGATCCACGGCAAAACGATGCCACAGCTGCTGACGGAGTTTGTGGATACCATTGTGGAATTTGCCAACGGCAGACAGACCTGCAACGAGAAGAACGACTTCCGCGAACTGGCGATCTTTAAAAGTGGTGTGACGCTGTAAGTGTTATGTCGGGTGGCGCTAACGCTTACCCGACCTACGATATTCTGTAGGCCCGGTAAGGCGTAGCCGCCACCGGGCTTTTGTTTTAACTGCGCAGGGCGTTCTTCGCTAACCGCGCGTCTTCCGCCTGACAGGCCGCTGCGGTAAACAGCACGTCGGTAGAGGAGTTCAGCGCGGTTTCGCAGGAATCCTGCAATACGCCGATAATGAAGCCCACGGCCACAACCTGCATGGCAATCTCGTTAGGGATACCGAACATGTTACAGGCCAGCGGGATCAGCAGCAGCGAGCCGCCTGCCACGCCAGAGGCGCCACAGGCACACAGCGATGCGACGATGCTCAGCAGCAGCGCGGTAGGCAGATCAACCGGAACACCCAGCGTATGTACGGCCGCCAGCGTCAGCACGGTGATGGTGATTGCCGCACCCGCCATGTTCACGGTTGCACCCAGTGGAATCGACACCGAATAGGTATCGCGATCCAGGTTCAGCTTCTCCGCCAGCGCCATGTTGACCGGAATGTTTGCCGCAGAGCTGCGGGTGAAGAAGGCGTACACGCCGCTCTCGCGCAGGCAGGTCAGCACCAGCGGGTACGGGTTGCGGCGGATCTGCCAGAACACCAGCAGCGGGTTGATCACCAGCGCCACCAGCAGCATACAGCCGACCAGCACGAACAGCAGCTGCGCATAGCCCCACAGCGCGTCGAAACCGGTGGTGGCCAGCGTCGAAGAGACCAGACCAAAGATCCCGACTGGCGCAAAGCGAATCACCAGCTTCACCATAAAGGTGACGGCGTTCGACATATCGTTCACCAGGTTTTTCGTGGTCTCGTTACCATGGCGCAGCGCGAAGCCCAGACCAATCGCCCAGACCAGAATACCAATGTAGTTCGCGTTCATCAGCGCGGTGACAGGGTTAGAAACCATGCTCATCAGCAGACCGCGAAGCACTTCCACAATCCCGGATGGTGGGGTGATATCACCGGCCGCGCTGGTCAGGTGCAGCGTGGACGGGAACAGGAAGCTGAACACCACAGCCGTTAAGGCAGCAGAGAAAGTTCCCAGAAGATACAGGAACAGAATAGGACGAATGTTGGTTTTTTGTCCGTGCTGGTGGTTGGCAATCGATGCCATCACCAGCATCAGCACCAGTACCGGTGCGACGGCCTTCAGTGCGCCAACGAAAAGGGTACCGAGCAGTCCCGTCGCTTCCGCAGCGGGTTTTGACACCATCGCCAGCAGAATACCCAGTACCAACCCGACCAGAATTTGTTTTACAAGACTGCCCTGCGCCAGGCGCGCGAACAGACCGCGTGATTGTGTGCTCATACGTTATTCCTGAGTGAAATTGCGTTCCATCCTGGATGTGCTCTAAGTCACATTTTTGTCCGGATGTAAGTATTTGTTTGCCTGGTTGAGTATCAGGGAAAGCAGCGAAAGGCGGAAGAGTAAAATGCTGGATTTTACGTGTTGCGTCATGTTTTTTAACTATTGCTTAACGAAAGTGCCGGGTAGCGCAGCGCCACCCGGCAAAACGCACTAAACCTGCTGCTTTTTATCGTGCTGGCGGTTAACCCAGGTATTGATAATCAGCGTTACCAGCAGAATGCCAAACACCACGCCGAGCGAAATGGCGATCGGAATATGGTAGAAATCAACAATCAGCATCTTGATACCGATGAACACCAGAATCACCGACAGACCGTACTTCAGCATTGAGAAGCGCTCTGCCGCACCCGCCAGCAGGAAGTACATCGCACGCAGGCCCAGGATGGCGAACAGGTTTGAGGTCAGCACGATGAACGGGTCGGTGGTGACGGCGAAGATAGCCGGGATACTGTCCACCGCGAAAATCACGTCGCTCAGTTCAACAAGGATCAGCACCAGCAGCAGCGGGGTGGCGAACAGGAGACCGTTCTTACGCACGAAGAAATGCTCGCTCTCGATCTTGTCCGTCATGCGCAGATGACCCCGGATCCACTTCACCAGTGGCTTATCACCGATACCGGTATCGTCTTCTTTCGCCAGCGCCATTTTGACCCCGGTGAACAGCAGGAACGCACCAAACACGTACAGCAGCCATTCAAACTGAGTAATCAGCCAGCTGCCGGCGAAGATCATGATGGTACGCAGGACAATGGCACCCAGCACGCCATACACCAGTACGCGGCGTTGCAGAGCCGCAGGCACGGCGAAATAGCTAAACAGCATCAGCCAGACGAAGACGTTATCAACCGCCAGCGCTTTTTCAATCAGATAGCCGGTGAGGAAGGCGAGTGCCTGAGGATCGGCCACCGCGCGGCCTTCGGTTGAGGCCAGATACCACCAGAAGGCGGCGCAGAAAAGGAGTGAGAGGCTAACCCATACCAGCGACCAGACGGCGGCTTGCTTGACGCTCATGCCGTGCTCGCCGCGACGACCCTGCAAAAAGAGGTCGATTGCCAGCATGATGAGCACGACAACCGCGAATCCGCCCCACAGCATTGGAGTGCCGACAGAATGCATACTATTTTCCTTACACATAAAAAAACAAAAACGGCTATGGTCAGAAGACGATAGCCGTTAGCTTTTTATGCATAGACCTCGCCTTCCGGCAAGGTCTCACTTACAACCACGAGGGTTGCCCGGCGACCGGATGCGGTTTTGCACGCATCGTAATGACGATCCACCGGCGAAGAAGTTACTCCCCTTTGCAGGTAACAAATTATGTCAGACCATCGGTTTCGTCAATGGTCTGCACGGTTTCATTACACAGCTTTACGCGACGGCTTCCACATTCACGCCGTCTGCGGGTAACACCACGCCAGTCTGTCGGCGGATCTCCGTTTGCAGCTTCGCGGTGGTGCGGCTGATCGCAAGCCCGGGGTGGTTCACTTCGTTGTCTTCTACCAGGCGGGCGAAGACCTCTGCCTCATAGAGCATAGTGTTAATATGCTGAGGCTGCGTCAGCTCCTGCGCTTTGCCGCCGCGCGGGACGATGCTTAGCTTCTGGCATTCGGAGATTTTTTCGATCACCAGCGAGCCGTCTTCGCCCTGAATTTCGCTTGGCAGTACGGAGTCACTGACCTTCGAGTGCTGCAACGTCACGCTGAAATCACCGTAGTCCAGCACCACAACGCCGTGTGCATCCACGCCGCTCTCCAGCAGGCTGGCGGTGGCCGTTACGCCGTGCGGTTCACCCCACAGGGCGACCGCAGAGGCCAGGCAGTAAAAACCGATATCCATAATCGAGCCATTCGAGAAGGCCGGGTTAAAGGTATTCGGGTTTTCGCCGTCCAGGTAGCGCTGGTAGCGCGAGGAATACTGGCAGTAGTTGATAAAGGCTTTACGCACTTTGCCAATTTTTGGCAGTGACTGCTGCAACAGCAGGAAGTTCGGCAGGCTGGCGGTTTTGAACGCTTCAAACAGCACCACCTGGTTTTCGCGGGCAAGCGCAATGGCGGATTCCACTTCCTCAATGTTGGAGGCCAGCGGCTTCTCGCAGATCACATGCTTCTTGTGGCTGAGGAACAGCTTCGTTTGCGGGAAGTGCAGAGAATTCGGGCTGGCGATATAGACCGCGTCAATGGCGTCGCTTTGCGCCATCTCATCGAGCGAGGTGAACAGATGTTCAACCAGGTAGTCATTCGCAAAACTCTGCGCCTGCTCAAGGCTGCGGGAATAGACTGCGGTGAGCTTATATTTGCCGGTTTCGTGGGCGGCGTCGACGAACTGGCGCGTGATCCAGTTCGTACCGATGACTGCGAAACGTATCATAAACGTTTACGTACTCCGTAGCAGGGAACCTAATGCCACTGTAGCACGTCATCATGACATTTCGCGTGCGCTACTGCGCATTACTCTTTAACGATAAATGCGTCAGCCACAAACGGGTATCAAACTCCAGCTGGTGGTACTGCGGCTCCATATGGCAGCACAGGGAGTAGAACGCTTTGTCGTGCTCTTTCTCTTTCAGGTGGGCCAGCTCATGGACCACGATCATCCGCAGAAAGGCTTCCGGCGCGTTGCGAAAGACGGTCGCGACGCGGATTTCGGCCTTCGCCTTCAGCTTGCCGCCCTGCACGCGGGAGATGGCGGTGTGCAGGCCGAGCGCATTTTTCAGCACGTGGATCTTGTTGTCGTACATCACCTTATTGATCGGCGGCGCGCTCTTCAGATACCGGTTTTTCAGATCCTGCGTATACTGCCAGAGCGCCTTATCGGTGGTGACATCGTGCGTGTCGGGGTAGCGTTTTTCCAGCACCGCGCCGAGCTTTCCCCCGGCAATCAGGTCACGCACCTGGGAAAGTAATTGCTCCGGGTAGCCCTGGAGATAAGTCAGCTGGTTCATCAAAACCCCAAAATAGTGTGAAAACGGGTATACTCACGCACCCTTTTCAGGGATACGCCAAATTTTACCATTCAGGAGGGCCGATGAGCCACTTAGACAACGGTTTCCGTTCACTCAACCTTAAACGTTTCCCGGAAACGGACGACGTTAACCCGCTTCAGGCGTGGGAAGCGGCGGATGAATATCTGCTGCAACAGCTGGATGAGACTGAAATCAGCGGGCCGGTTCTGATCCTGAATGACGCCTTTGGCGCGCTGGGCTGCGCGCTGGCGGAACATGCGCCTTACAGTATCGGTGATTCTTACTTAAGCGAGCTGGCGACGCGTGAAAACCTGCGCCATAACGACATCGACGAGTCCAGCGTGAAGTTCCTCGACAGCACCGCGGACTACCCGCAGGCGCCGGGGGTGGTGCTGATCAAAGTGCCCAAAACCATGGCGCTGCTGGAGCAGCAATTGCGCGCGCTGCGTAAGGTCGTGACGCCGGATACCCGCATCATCGCGGGGGCCAAAGCGCGCGATATTCACACCTCGACGCTGGAGCTGTTCGAGAAGGTCCTCGGCCCGACCACCACGACGCTGGCCTGGAAAAAAGCGCGCCTGATCAACTGCACCTTCAGCGCACCGGCGCTGGCCGACGCGCCAGAGACTCTGAGCTGGAAACTGGAAGGCACCGACTGGACCATCCACAACCACGCGAACGTCTTCTCCCGCACCGGTCTGGATATCGGGGCGCGTTTCTTTATGGAACATCTGCCGGAAAATCTGGAAGGTGAGATTGTCGATCTCGGCTGCGGTAACGGCGTGATTGGCCTGACGCTGCTGGCGAAGAACCCGGAAGCCAGCGTGGTGTTCAGCGACGAGTCACCGATGGCGGTGGCCTCCAGCCGTCTGAACGTGGAAACCAATATGCCGGACGCGCTGGATCGCTGCGAGTTTATGATCAACAACGCACTGTCCGGCGTAGAGCCTTTCCGCTTCAACGCCGTGTTCTGTAACCCGCCGTTCCACCAGAAGCACGCCCTGACGGATAACGTCGCGTGGGAGATGTTCCACCACGCGCGCCGCTGCCTGAAAATCAACGGCGAGCTGTACATCGTGGCGAACCGCCACCTGGACTACTTCCATAAGCTGAAGAAGATTTTCGGCAACTGCGTCACCATTGCGACGAACAACAAGTTTGTGGTGCTGAAATCGGTGAAGCTGGGGCGTCGTCGGTAAGATTGTTTTGCCTGGCGGCGCTGCGCTTGCACAGGCCTACGGTTTAGTAGGCCCGGTAAGCGCAGCGCCACCGGGCAATGATCTAGATCTCCAGAGCTAATTTCGTCCCCTGCGCAATGGCCCGCCGCGCATCCAGCTCCATCGCCACATCGCACCCGCCAATTAAATGCACCGTTTTACCGGCCTCGCGCAGCGGATCGGCCAGATCGCGCTTCGGCTCCTGCCCGGCGCACAAAATCACATGATCCACATTCAGCAGCTGCGGCTCGCCGCCGATCAGCACGTGCAGACCCTCGTCGTCGATCTTCTGATAGCTCACCGCCGGGATCATCTTCACCCCGCGCGAGAGCAGGGTGGCGCGGTGGATCCAGCCCGTGGTTTTGCCCAGCCCTTCACCCGGCTTGCTGGCTTTACGCTGGAGCATCACGATCTGACGCGGGCTTTTCGGCAGCTGTGGCCCTTCCGGGCGTAAACCGCCGGACTGACTGAGACTGGTATCAATGCCCCATTCCACGCAGAACTCAGCGATGTTCTGGCTGGTGGCCTCACCCGGCTGGCTTAAATACATTGCGGTATCAAAACCGATCCCGCCGCAGCCGATAATCGCCACCTTCTCGCCAACGGGTGCTTTGTCACGCAGCACATCGAGATAGCTCAATACCTTCGGATGATCGATACCCTCGATCGCCGGGGTACGCGGGGCGATCCCACTTGCCAGGATCACCTCGTCGAAACCGACCAGATCCGTCGCGCTGACAAACTGGTTGAGCCGCAGATCGACGCCCGTCAGCTCGATCATCCGGCGGTAGTAGCGCAGCGTTTCGTAGAACTCCTCTTTGCCGGGGATCTGTCTGGCGATAGTAAACTGCCCGCCGATTTCCGCCAGCGCATCAAACAGCGTCACGCTGTGCCCGCGCGAGGCGGCATTCACCGCAAACGCCAGCCCGGCGGGGCCAGCGCCCACCACGGCCAGGCGTTTTTTATTCACCGCCGGAACGACCGGCATTTTGGTTTCATGGCAGGCGCGTGGGTTAACGAGACAGGAGGTGACCTTGCCGACGAAGATCTGATCCAGACACGCCTGGTTACAGCCGATGCAGGTGTTGATCTCATCCGCACGACCGCTTTGCGCTTTGGAGAGCAGTTCGGCATCTGCAAGGAACGGACGCGCCATCGACACCATATCGGCGTCGCCGCGCGAAATCACATCATCCGCCACCTGCGGGTCATTGATCCGGTTGGTGGTGACCAGCGGGACAGACACTTTGCCTTTCAGCTTCCGCGTCACCCAGCTGAAGGCCGCGCGCGGCACCGGGGTGGCGATGGTCGGGATGCGCGCCTCGTGCCAGCCGATGCCGGTGTTGATAATGGTGGCGCCAGCGGCTTCAATGGCCTTCGCCAGCTGCACGGTTTCGTCGAACGTGCCGCCGCCCTCCACCAGGTCGAGCATCGACAGGCGGAAGATGATAATAAAGTCCGCGCCCGCGCGTTCGCGCACCGCGCGCACCACCTCCACGGCAAAGCGCATGCGGCGGGCGTAGTCGCCGCCCCATTCGTCGTCGCGCTGGTTGGTGCGGGCGGCGAGGAATTCGTTGATCAGATAGCCTTCAGAGCCCATCACCTCAACGCCGTCGTAGCCCGCTTCACGCGCCAGCGCGGCGCAGCGGGCAAAATCGTCGATCAGCGCCAGGATCTCGTCGTGGGTGAGGGCATGGGGCGTAAAGCGGTTAATCGGTGCCTGAAGGGCCGACGGCGCGACCAGGTTCGGCTGATAGCTGTAGCGCCCGGTATGCAGAATTTGCAGGGCGATCTTGCCGCCCTCGTTGTGAACCGCGTCGGTGACGATACGGTGGTGCGGCAGCTGTGACGCATCGTTCAGGACCGCGCCACCCTCCATCGTCACGCCCGTGGGCGCGGGCGCTACACCGCCGGTCACAATCAGCGCCACCCCGTGGCGTGCGCGTTCGGCATAGAAGGCCGCCAGACGTTCAGCCCCGTCCGGACGCTCCTCCAGCCCGGTGTGCATCGAGCCCATCAACACGCGGTTTTTAAGGGTGGTGAACCCGAGATCGAGAGGGGCGAATAACGACGGGTAGCGGCTCATAGTCTCTTCCAGTGTAAAATTATTGTTATGTGGTCGGATGAGTTACTAATTTAGCCAGCGGCAGCGGAAAGGTAAAAGCGGGATCGAATGATTGTGATAGATCTCAAAGAACTTCGCCCCTCACCCTAACCCTCTCCCCGGAGGGGAGAGGGGACTGGCCGGTGCGGTCTTAACGTATTGGCTCGATCTGGTTTTCTCCCTCGCCCCTTTGGGGAGAGGGCCGGGGTGAGGGGGAGCGCGCTAACCCCGGCGCCTGCCACATCGACGTCGTCAGCCCGCTGTCCACCAGCCCGAGCTGGTCGGCGTACACCGCCTGCCACTTCTGCATCATGCCGTCGTACAGCTCGCGGTGCTCCGGGTTTGGCGTGAACTCGCGGCTCCACTTCACCAGCCGCTCGCCCGTCGAGGCCATATCCGCGAACAGCCCCGCGCCCGTTCCGGCGGCAATGGCGCAGCCGAGCGCCGTTGCCTCTTTCACTTCCGGTACGCGCACCGGCAGCCCGGTGACGTCGCTTAAAATCTGGCTCCACAGGGCGCCTTTCGCGCCGCCGCCCGCAAACACCAGGCTCTCAAACGTCACGCCGGAGAAGCGCGAAATCTGCGCCAGGTTGCAGGCCGAGACGATTGCCGCGTTCTCTTCAAGCGCGCGGAACAGCGTCGCTTTGTTGCACTTTTCCGGATCGATGGAGAGGTTAATAAACGACGGCGCGGCGTGGTACCACTGCTTAAAATGCATCGCGTCAGAGAAAATCGGCATCACGCCGTGGGAGCCAGCGGGCACGCGGCCCGCCATCTCTTCCAGAAGGGAGTAGGTGTCCATTCCCATTCGTTCGGCAATCAGCTTCTCTTCGGCGCAGAAGGCGTCGCGGAACCAGCGCATGGTCAGCCCGGTAAAGAAGCTGATCGACTCCGCCTGCGCCATGCCGGGGATCACGTGCGGGTTTACGCGGATGTTCATCTCAGGGTCGGTGCGCACCTGCGGCAGGTTGACCACCTGCTGCCAGAAGGTGCCGCCCAGCACCGCCGTTTGTCCGGCGCGGACCACGCCCAGCCCCAGACAGCCCAGCTGCACGTCGCCGCCGCCCATCACCACCGGCATACCCTCGCGCAGGCCGCTTTGCTGCGCGGCCTCTTTCGTTACGGCGCCCAGCACGGTGCCGGTCTCTTTCACCGGGGAGAGAATATCGGCGCGCAAACCGGCCATGTCGAGCAGCGCCGGACGCCAGTCGCGGGAGAAGAGATCCAGCATGCCGGTCGTGCCCGCGTTCGACGGGTCAACCGCCAGCTCGCCGGAGAGCTTCGCCGCCAGCCAGTCGCTGATCATGGTGATGGTGGCGGCTTTACGATAAATATCCGGGCGATGATGCGCCAGCCACAAGAGGCGCGGCATGGCGCTCAGCGCCAGCGTCTGCCCGGAGACGTCATACACTTCGGATTCAAAACGGTAATCGTGGATCTCTTTGAGTTCGGCCACCTCGCGGCTGGCGCGGGCGTCGACGTTAGCGCAGGCCCAGATAGCCTCGCCGTTGCGGTCGTACAGCACGATCCCTTCGCGCATCGAGCAGCAGGCGACGGACTGAATGTCCGCCGCGCTCAGGCGTGCGCGTTCCAGCGCCTGATGAATACACTGGCAGGCCAGCCGCCAGTTAGTGTCGAGGTCGAACTCCATCGACCCCGGTACGTTCTCCACGCTCAGGTGTTTCCACTCGGCCTGGCCAACGGCAATCTGGTTGCCCTGTAAATCGAAAATCACGGCGCGAACGCTGCCTGTCCCTGCATCTAACGCTAAAAGGTAACTCATGAGCTTGCCTCGTGTCAGGCGCAGGGCTGCTCTTATCCGGCCAGAGCCAGCACCGCGCGGGCTGTCGTCTCTTCCGTCACCAGGCCATTGATACGGCGACCTTTCAGTGCGGCATAAATCGCATCGGCTTTCTCTTCTCCTCCGGCCACGCCTACGATGGTGGGCAGTTGCGCCAGTTCATCGAGCGTGACGCCCAGTAATTCTTTGTGGATCTCCAGCTCCTCGACGCATTCCCCTTCGGCATTGAGGAAATAGCCGAGGATATCGCCCACCGCGCCTTTACGGGCGTACATCAGCTGTTCACCTTCGCTGATATAGCCGGAACGCAGTATCGTCGCGTCACGGCGCTGATTTACCGAACCAATCCCGACCACCGCCACGTCAGCGGCGGTGGCGGCGAGGATCACGTCCCGCACGCTGGTTTCGCGTTTTAAGATCCCGGCCACTTCAGCGGATGAAACGCGAAGCGGGGCGGGGATCATGCTGACGCTACAGGCTGCATCCAGCTGGCCGATACCGGTCATATACGGCCCGACGCCGCCGGAGAGCGTCACCAGGCGGATCTGCTGCGAGCTGATAAAGCCGCTTAAGTGTTGCAGGCTGCTCATGGTGGTTTCACCGAAGCCCACCGCTAACAGCTGGCCGGGTTGCAGTACGCCCATCAGCGACTGCGCCGCGCCAATGCCTAACCGCACGTTCATCGGCGGCGTATTCAGGGCGGGCATCACCCGCACCAGCTTCAGGCCAAAGCGCTGCTGTAGCTCGGTTTCCAGCGCCAGACAGCCCTCATAGCGGGAGTTGATCTGCACGCGGATCACCCCTGACTGGCGGCCCTTCTCCAGCAGGCGGGAGATCTTCAGACGCGGCAGCCCGAGCCGTTCACCGATGTCGTTCTGGGTCAGCCCGTCGTGGTAGTAGCACCAGGCCACGCGCGCCACCAGCTCCTCTTCCGCCAGAGCCAGCCCGGCAAACCGTCCTTCTTCCGCAGTGCGTTTATCGCTCATAATTGAACTCTTATAAAAATTTAGATCATATGTTCGTGATGGCGCGACGTGAAAATGTGAGCCACGCGGCAAAACGGATCTTTTCGATCGTTTCTGGTTTATCTGAATCTCAATCGATAAAACTGTGATCCCTGCACGGTTGTAAATATAGTTCACCGTCTACGCTTTTGAACATTATTAAATCTAAAAATCATTTGTTCAATAGCGGAGCGATGATGACCCCAATTCTCGACGCACGGAATATCAGCAAGCAGTTCTCAGGCGTGCCGGTTTTAAAAGGCATTGATTTCACGCTGCTTGCGGGGCAGGTGCACGCGCTGATGGGCGGTAACGGCGCGGGAAAATCGACGCTGATGAAGATCATCGCCGGGGTGGAAACCCCGGACAGCGGTGAACTTTCGGTTGCCGGTGAGTCTTTTGCACGGCTTACCCCCGCGCAGGCGCACAGGTTAGGCATTTATCTGGTGCCGCAGGAGCCGCTGCTTTTCCCCAACCTGACGGTGCGGGAAAACATCCTGTTTCGTCTGCCGCGCGAGCGCGATCGGGAAAAACGCCTGACGGAGAAACTCCGGCAGCTGCAATGCCAGCTTAACCTTGACGCCACTGCCAGCACCCTGGAGGTGGCGGATCAGCAAATGGTGGAGATCCTGCGTGGGCTGATGCGCAACGCCAGAATTTTGATCCTCGATGAACCCACGGCCTCTCTTACACCGGGCGAAACCGAACGCCTGTTTCGCCAGATCCGCGCCTTGCAGGATCTCGGCGTCGGGATTGTTTTTATCTCGCACAAGCTGCCGGAGATTCGACAACTGGCGAGCCACGTCTCGGTGATGCGCGACGGCGCGGTGGTACTCAGCGGCGAAACCGCGCAGTTTGACGATAACGCCCTGATCGCCGCCATGACCCCGGTCAGCCGGGAGACCTCCCTCAGCGATACGCAAAAGCTGTGGCTGGCGCTGCCGGGCAACCGCCGCACCCAGGCGCAGGACTTTCCCGTGCTGCGCGTGGAAGCGCTCACCGGGGAGGGCTTTATCGATCTCAGCCTGGAGATCTACGCCGGGGAGATCGTCGGTCTGGCCGGGCTGGTGGGGTCCGGGCGTACCGAGTTTGCCGAAACGCTCTACGGCCTGCGTCCGGTACGCGGCGGACGGGTGTGGCTGGAGAGTCAGGAGATCACCGCCGATCCGGTCAGTTCACGTCTGGAAAAAGGGCTGGTCTATCTGCCAGAAGACAGGCAGGTGTCCGGCCTGTTTCTCGACGCGCCGATCCGCTGGAACACCGTGGCGCTGAACGAGCCGTCGCTCTGGCAGCAGCGCAAGCGGGAGTCTGCGGTGGTCGAGCGCTATCACCGGGCGCTGGGGATCAAGCTCAACCATGCGGATCAAACCGTGCGCACGCTCTCCGGCGGCAATCAGCAGAAGGTACTGCTGGCCCGCTGTCTGGAGGCCAACCCGCTGTTGCTGATCGTCGATGAGCCGACGCGCGGCGTGGATGTGTCGGCGCGCGCCGATATTTATCAACTGCTGAAAAGCGTGGCGGCGCAGAACGTGGCGGTATTGATGATCTCAAGCGATCTTGATGAGTTTCCCGGCCTCGCGGACCGCGTGCTGGTGATGCATCAGGGCGTACTCAGCGGCGAACTGCCGCGCCACGCCGTCAGCCTTGACCGGATGATGGCGCTGGCGTTTGGAGGGCAATCATGAAGATCTTACTGAAAAACCGCGAGTTGAGCGCGTTTCTGGCGATCCTCGCCCTGTTCGCCGTGCTGGTGGCGCTGAACCCGTCCTACTTCAGCCTGCAAACGCTGGGGATGATTTTCGCCAGCGCGCAGATCCTGATTTTGCTGGCAACCGGCGCGGCGCTGGTGATGCTGACCCGCAATATCGACGTCTCAGTTGGCTCCATCGTCGGGCTGTCTGCCATCGCCGTCGGCGTGGCGCTCAATAGTGGCTACAGCCTGCCCGTTTCAATCCTCTTCGCGCTGTCGACTGGTGCGCTGGCCGGAGCGTTCAACGGGGTTCTGGTGGTGGGCCTGCGCATTCCGGCGATTGTCGCCACCCTCGGCACGCTGGGGCTGTACCGCGGGGCGATGCTGCTCTGGACCGGCGGAAAGTGGATTGAGGGGCTGCCGCCGGGGCTGAAATCCCTCTCTGAGCCAGCCGCCGTCGGCATTTCGCCGCTCGGCATGCTGGTGTTGATTATCGCGGCCACAGGCGCGTGGACGCTGTCGCGCACCGCCTTTGGGCGTGATTTCTACGCGGTGGGAGATAACCTCGCCGCCGCGCGGCAGCTGGGCGTGGCGGTGAACCGCACCCGTATGCTCGCCTTTACCCTCAACGGCATGCTGGCGGCCTGCGCCGGGATTGTCTTTGCCGCGCAGATTGGCTTTGTGCCCAACCAGACCGGCAGCGGGCTGGAGATGAAGGCCATCGCCGCCTGCGTGCTCGGCGGCATTTCGCTGCTGGGCGGCACGGGTACGCTGGTCGGCGCCTTCCTCGGCGCGTTTTTCCTCACCCAAATCGATACCGTGCTGGTGCTGTTCAGGCTGCCAGCGTGGTGGAACGACTTTATCGCCGGGTTGGTGCTGCTGGGCGTGCTGGTGCTCGACGGACGTCTGCGTCAGGCGCTCTCAAAACATCAGCGAGCGCTGAAATACAGCCGCTTCCAGCCGGGTAACAAAGGGGGAAAGCACGTTACCCCATTTCCAGAATGCAAAAAAGAGGTGGCGTAAATGAGGCTTAACTGGGAAAGCGCGCTGCTCATTTTACTGGTGCTGGAGATCCTGCTCTTTGGTGCCCTCAACCCGCGCATGCTCGACATCAACATGCTGCTGTTCAGCACCAGCGACTTCATCTGCATCGGCATTGTGGCGCTGCCGCTCACGCTTGTGATTATCAGCGGCGGGATCGATATCTCCCTCGGCTCGACCATCGGCCTGTGCGCCATCGCGCTGGGGGTGATGATGCAGGCCGGGTGGCCGATGGCAGTTGCTATTCCGCTGACGCTGCTGCTGGGACTGCTGTGCGGGCTGCTGAATGCGGCGCTGATCCACTACACCGGCATTAGCCCGTTAGTGATCACCCTCGGTACGCTCTACCTCTACGGCGGCGGGGCGCTGCTGCTCTCCGGCATGGCGGGGGCGACGGGCTACGAGGGCATCGGCGGCTTCCCGGACAGCTTTACGGCCTTCGCTAACCTCACGGTGGTGGGTCTGCCGATCCCATTGGTTTTGTTTGCGGTGATTACCGCTTTCTTCTGGCTGATTACCCATCGCGGGCGCTTTGGTCGTCATCTGTTTTTAATTGGGCAAAACCCGCGCGCGGCGCGCTATGCGGCGCTGTCGGTGAACGGCATGCCCTACGCGCTGTACGGCCTGGTGGGCGTGGCCTCGGCGATTGCCGCGCTGGTGATGGTCTCTTATTTCGGTTCCGCGCGCTCGGATCTGGGGCGCGATTTGCTGATGCCCGCGCTTACCGCCGCCGTGCTTGGCGGCGCCAATATCTACGGCGGGTCAGGTTCGGTTGTCGGTACGGCGCTGGCGGCGCTGCTGGTGGGCTACCTGCAACAGGGGTTACAGATGGTCGGCATCCCCAACCAGGTGTCGAGCGCGCTGTCAGGGGCGCTGCTGGTTGTGGTGGTGATGGGACGTTCGTTGAGTCTGCACCGCGAATGGGTGCGATCTCTCTTCAGAAAACTATCCGGAGCGTAAGATGAAAACAAAACTGCTCGTTCTGGCAATGGCCCTCAGCTTCGCTTCGGCGCAGGCGGCGGATCGCATTGCCTTTATCCCGAAGCTGGTGGGCGTGGGCTTCTTCACCAGCGGCGGCAACGGCGCGAAAGAGGCGGGGAAAGATCTTGGCGTGGACGTCACCTACGACGGCCCGACCGAGCCGAGCGTCTCCGGCCAGGTGCAGCTCATCAATAACTTCGTCAATCAGGGCTATAACGCCATCATCGTTTCCGCCGTGTCGCCGGACGGCCTCTGCCCGGCGCTGAAGCGCGCGATGCAGCGCGGCGTCAAGGTTCTGACCTGGGATTCCGACACCAAACCGGAGTGCCGCAGCATCTACATCAACCAGGGGACGCCGGAACAGCTGGGTGGCCTGCTGGTGGAGATGGCGGGCAAGCAGGTCACCAAACCGAATGCCAAAGTGGCGTTCTTCTACTCCAGCCCGACCGTCACCGACCAGAACCAGTGGGTGAAAGAGGCGAAGGCCAAAATCGAGAAAGAACACCCCCAGTGGCAGATCGTCACTACCCAGTTTGGCTATAACGACGCCACCAAATCCCTGCAAACCGCCGAGGGGATCTTAAAGGCGTATCCTGATCTGGATGCGATTATCGCCCCGGATGCCAACGCGCTGCCTGCGGCGGCGCAGGCGGCGGAGAATCTGAAGCGGGAAGGGGTGGCGATTGTCGGCTTCAGCACGCCGAACGTGATGCGTCCGTATGTTGAGCGCGGCACGGTGAAAGCCTTCGGCCTGTGGGATGTCGTACAACAGGGCAAAATTGCGGTCAATGTCGCCGATCGTCTGCTGAAAAAAGGCGATCTTAACGTCGGCGACAGCGTGGACGTAAAAGAGATTGGCGCGCTGAAGGTCGAGCCGAACAGCGTGCAGGGCTACCAGTATGAGGCGAAGGGCAACGGCATCGTCCTGCTGCCGGAGCGCGTGGTGTTCACCAAAGAGAACATCAATAAATACGATTTCTGACGGGGGAGCAAATGGCTGATTTAGACGACATCAAAGACGGCAAGGATTTTGGCATCGGCACGCCGCAGCAGAATGTGCCGTACACCCTGAAGGGCTGCGGCTCGCTGGACTGGGGCATGCAGTCCAGGCTTGCGCGCATCTTCAACCCGCAGAGCAACCGCACGGTGATGCTGGCCTTTGACCACGGCTACTTTCAGGGGCCGACCACCGGCCTGGAGCGTATCGACCTCTCCATCGCGCCGCTGTTTGGCGAAACCGACGTGCTGATGTGCACCCGCGGTATTCTCAGGAGCCAGGTGCCCGCCGCGACGAACAAACCGGTGGTGCTGCGCGCCTCCGGCGGTAACTCGATTCTGGGCGAGCTGTCGAACGAGTGCGTGGCGGTGGCGATGGAGGACGCCCTGCGCCTGAACGTCTGCGCGGTGGCGGCGCAGGTGTACATTGGCAGCGAGTTTGAGCATCAGTCGATCAACAACATCATCAAGCTGGTGGACGCGGGCGCGCGCTACGGCATGCCGACGCTGGCGGTGACGGGCGTGGGTAAAGAGATGGCGCGTGACGCGCGTTATTTCTCGCTTGCCAGCCGCATCGCCGCCGAAATGGGGGCGCAGTTCGTCAAAACCTACTACGTGGACGAGGGCTTTGAAAAAGTGACCGCCAGTTGCCCGGTGCCGATTGTCATCGCCGGGGGCAAAAAGCTGCCGGAGCATGAGGCGCTGGAGATGTGCTGGCGCGCGATCGACCAGGGGGCATCGGGCGTGGACATGGGGCGCAATATCTTCCAGTCCAGCGCGCCGCTCGCCATGCTGAAGGCGGTGAAGAAAGTGGTACACGAGAACATGAGCGCCCGGGAGGCGTTCCAGTTCTGGCAGGAAGAGAAACAGGGAGAAGCAAAATGAACGTGACGTTAGTGGAGATCAACATCAAGCCCGAGCGGGTGGATGAGTTTCTGGAGGTATTTCGCGCCAACCATGAGGGGGCGATCAGGGAGCCGGGAAACCTGCGCTTTGACGTGTTGCAGGACCCCAGGGTGAAAACCCGGTTCTTTATTTATGAGGCCTACAAAGACGAAGAGGCGGTGCTGGCGCACAAGCAAACCCCGCACTATCTGGCCTGCGTGGATAAGCTGGAGGAGCTGATGTCAGAGCCGCGCAAAAAACGCTGTTTTGTGGGGCTGTTGCCGGAGTAGCGGCTTTGCCCGGTGGCGCTGCGCTTACCGGGCCTACATATGCAGTATTTGTAGGCCGGGTAAGCGAAGCGCCACCCGGCGTTGTTCACGCCAGCTCCAGCAACTGAACACGCGCCGTCGCGCCCGGCATCAGCTTTTGCAGATTGCTCACCAGCTCATCGCCAGCTTCCTGTAATGCTGCCAGCGGCATCGACGGCAGGCTTTCGAGAATAAACCACATGGACTGCGCCTGGCTGTCCAGACGCGTGCGTATCCCCTGTCGCCAGTTCCAGCGGCGGCAGGTGACGCCGAGATCGTCACGCCAGATAACTTCGGCAGGCTCCGGATTTTCGACGACCGGCTCACCCTCTTTGAAGGTATCAAACGGCTCGCTGCCGTCGGCCAGCGTCAGGCGCGGCACACCCGAGTAAGCCGCCAGATTTTCTCCCCCCACCGGAATAGCGTAGCGGATGCTGATGGCATTATAGATATCCACCACCGGGTCGAGCGGCGGCAGCGAACCGTCTCTCATCACGCGCTTGCGCAGGGCCGAGGCCGAGCAGGGCGTGCGTTTGGGTTTTGCACCAAAGGCTTTAAACACCTCATCCCAGGCGGCGAGGTGATTTTCTGCCCAGGGCACATCATCATTGAGCATCTGCTGGCAGGCCTGCGCCAGCGCGGCGGGCGCAACCTCCGGTTGGGTAATCGGGGCGGCTTCCACCTGAATGCTCAACGCCCGAAAGCCGGGCGCGATCCCGACAAGACGCGAATCTATTGACGGTGTTACAAGAGACATAAATAATCCTGTATTGACTGTTTTATACCATGGTAGTGACCAATGACTGATAAAGTCAATATAATGACCGAAGCGGGCGCCGATGTTGCCCAGGTAAGCCTGGCCGTGGCGAACCGTATCCGCAGCTGGCGGAAAGAGAAAAAGCTGTCGCTGGACGAGCTTTCCCGCCGCGCCAGCGTCAGCAAAGGCATGCTGGTGGAGATCGAAAAAGGGGCTGCCAACCCCAGCATTGCCATTTTGTGCAAACTGGCCGCCGCGCTTGGCGTCTCGGTGGCAGATATCGTTAACGTCTCCAGCGAGCCGCAGGTACACATTATTCAGGAAGAGGCGATCCCGGTTCTGTGGCAGGGCGCACAGGGCGGTTACGCCAGACTGCTGGCAGGCACCGCAGGCCCGGACATGATTGAGCTGTGGCAGTGGGAGATGCATCCGGGAGAGACGTTCACCTCTCCGGGGCATCCGGCGGGAACGTTTGAACTGCTGCACGTGAACGAAGGCGTATTAACCCTGACGGTGGACGAGACGGTGGCACAGGTTAATGCTGGCGCGTCGGCGGTGGCGAAAACGGAAGCGGCGCACGGCTATGCCAATAAAGGCGATACCGTGCTTCGCTTCACTATGACGGTGGCGGAGTTTCACCGATAAAAAGCAGCCCGGCGGCGTGCATATGCAGTATGTTGTAGGCCGGGTAAGCGTAGCGCCACCCGGCGTTTTTTACGCCTCTTCCACACTCACCCGCAGCGCCGCCAGCGCCTTACGCGCCGCCTTCAGCACCTGCTCACACTGCTCAATGGTGAGCGTCAACGGTGGCTCAATGCGGATGGTTTTCGAGTTGTTGAGCGTTCCCGCCACCAGTACCCGCTGGCGGAACATCTCGCTTGCGAAGCTATAGCCGGTTTCGTTATCAACGAACTCAATCGCCATCAGCATCCCTTTCCCGCGCGCATCCTGTACCAGATCCGGGTACTCACGCCCCAACTGGCGGAAGCCGTCCAGCAGCATGTCGCCTTTCTGCTCCGCCTGCGCAGGCAGGTTTTGCTCCAGCAGCACGTTGATGGTCGCCAGCGCGGCCGCGCAGGCCAGCGGGTTACCGCCGAAGGTGGTGGTGTGCAGGAACGGGTTGTCGAACAGCACCGAGAATACCTCTTCCGTTGCCACCGTCGCGCCAATCGGCATCACGCCCCCGCCGAGTGCTTTCGCCAGGCACAGAATGTCCGGCTGAACGTTCTCGTGTTCGCAGGCGAACATCTTGCCGGTGCGTCCCATTCCGGTCTGCACTTCGTCGAAGATCAGCAGCGCGCCAAATTCATCGCACAGCTGACGCACGGCGGGCAGATAGCCCTGCGGCGGCAGGATGACGCCGCCTTCGCCCTGAATCGGCTCCAGGATCACCGCCGCCACGTCGTCGCCGGTTTTACGGCATTCGCTGAGCACGGTGCGCATGGCGTTGATGTCGCCGAACGGCACATGGCGGAAGCCCGGCAGCAGCGGCATAAACGGTTTACGGAAGGTGGATTTGGCGGTCGCCGACAGTGCGCCCAGGGATTTCCCGTGGAACGCGCCGCTGGTGGCGACAAAGGTGAATTTCCCGCGCGGCGACTGGTACGCTTTGGCGAGCTTGAGCGCCGCCTCGACAGATTCGGTGCCGCTGTTGCTGAAGAAGCTGTATTTCAGCTTGCCGGGCGTGAGCGCCGCCAGCGTTTTCGCGAGCATGGCGCGAAGCGGGTCGAGCAGCTCCTGGCTATGGAGAGGTTGTTTCGCAAGTTGATTCTGTACGGCGGAAACCACAACTGGATTACGGTGCCCCACGTTGAAAATACCAAAACCACCCAGGCAATCGATAAACTCCTGTCCCTGGGTGTCGACAAGCGTATTCAGACTTCCCGCTTGCCACTCTACGGCTCCGTAATCCCCGCCGGCGGTAACAGATTTGCGATACTCCAGAAAACCAGGATTCACATGCTCTTTAAAGTAATCAATGACCTCTCGGTTAAGTTGTTTCATCTCCTCATGATCAAGTGTTCGCTTCTCGATGAGATTCAGTGCGTGCGCGGTACAGGCAAGAGCCGAGGCGCTGGAAGGTAACCTGTTCAAAATATGCTCCCGGGGATCGCGTATCACATGATACTGAGTTAAGTATTGCAGGGATTACGCCACCTCAGATGCCTTAACAAAAATCGGGATAAACGCCAGGTGAAATCAAAGTTGCGCAATATTTAATCATGCCATTGCGCGCCGCGCGGGATAAGGGATAACGAGCCGGGGATGGGGTTTCGTCAATTGCACTGGCGTAGGGCAGAGCGTGCAACTTAAGTGTGCATCGGGGGATCATGCTTTGTGGGTAGTTTCGGCGCGAAAGTATTTTAAATCAATTAATTAGAAAAACGTACGAAAAGTGCGGTTTAACCGAGATTTGCGATCTCAATCATATTTAACAACTAAAGATAAATTTTTTATCGCCGAAAAAACATAAGCCACAAAATTAACATTCAAATAACCTGCAAGGGATGCTCACTATGTCCTCTCCTGACTACGTCACCCAGAATGAATATCCGCTGGACGATGACACCACGCTTATGTCGACCACCGACCTCCACAGCTACATGACCCACACCAATGACACCTTTGTGCAAGTGAGCGGCTTTTCGCTCCAGGAGCTGCTCGGGCAGCCGCACAACATTGTGCGCCACCCGGATATGCCGAAAGCGGCGTTTGCCGACATGTGGTACACGCTGCAAAAAGGCGAGCCCTGGAGCGGGATTGTCAAAAACCGGCGTAAAAATGGCGATCACTACTGGGTACGCGCGAATGCGGTACCGACGGTGCGTAATGGTCAGATGACGGGCTATATGTCCATTCGTACCCGCGCCACACGGGACGAGATAGCCGCGGTGGAGCCGCTATATCAGGCGCTCAACGAAGGACGCTGCAAAAAACGGATCCATAAAGGGCTGGTGGTGCGCAAGGGCTGGCTCGGCAAATTACCGGCGATGCCGCTGCGCTGGCGCGTACGTAGCGTGATGGCGGGACTGTTTGCGGTGATGGCCGCAACGCTGGTTGCCAGTGCTGCGGGCTGGGCTTCGCTGGTGGCGGCTGCCGTGGTCATGCTGCTCGGCACCCTGGTGTTTGAACAGCAGATTGTTCGCCCGGTGGAAAACGTCGCACGGCAGGCGCTCAGGGTCGCTACCGGCGAGCGTAACAGCGTTCAGCATCTTAACCGTAGCGATGAACTGGGGCTGACGCTGCGGGCCGTCGGCCAGCTGGGGCTGATGTGCCGCTGGCTTATCAACGACGTTTCCAGCCAGGTGGTAAGCGTGCGTGACGGCAGCGACAGGCTGGCGCAGGGCAATGAAGATCTCAACGACCGCACGCGCCAGACCGTGGCTAACGTGCAGCAGACCGTGGCGACAATGAACCAGATGGCGGCGTCGGTGCAGAGTAATTCTGAGACCGCAGCCGAAGTCGACAAGCTCTCGATGGCTGCCAGCAGCGCGGCCACGCAGGGAGGCACCGTGATGCAGACCGTGGTGAAAACCATGGATGACATTGCCGACAGTACCCAGCGCATTGGCTCTATTACCTCGCTTATCAATGACATCGCTTTCCAGACCAATATTCTGGCGCTGAACGCCGCAGTTGAGGCGGCACGCGCGGGCGAGCAGGGGAAAGGCTTTGCGGTGGTGGCGGGGGAAGTGCGTCATCTTGCCAGCCGCAGCGCGAATGCGGCGAACGATATTCGCAAGCTGATCGACGCCAGCGCCAGCAAAGTGCAGTCGGGCGCCGATCAGGTCCACGCCGCGGGGCGTACCATGGATGATATTGTCGAGCAGGTGAAAAACGTCACGCAGCTTATCGCGCAGATCAGCCACTCCACCTCCGAGCAGGCGACAGGCTTGACAGAGCTAACCCGTGCTGTGGCTGAGCTGGACAGCATTACGCAGAAAAATGCTGACCTGGTGGAAGAGAGCTCGCAGATTTCCGCGATGGTTAAGCACCGGGCCGGACGTCTTGAAGATGCGGTTACCGTGCTTCATTAAGAAATGCATGCTTTGATAAAGCCGTTTATTCCCCCGGGGTAAACGGCTTTTTTGTTTTTCAGAATACGTTATGTTGTTAATGAAATATTAATTAACTAAAAAAAATGACCGGTTTTTAATTCCTGCGCCCCGGCTTCATTGCGAGTGATAAATAAAAAAACGATCAAAGTCATAAAGTTAGCGAGTTTGCTACCGATAACAGCGATCGTCTGAGAAATAATCACATCGATGGGGTAAATATGTTCATACATGACGTAAAGATCGGCACGAAATTATTTCTGGCGTTTGGATTATTTATTGTCCTGATGGTCGTCAGCGCAAGTTTGTCTCTGATGAGCCTGAATCGGGCCAACAATGGAATGCAAACCATCCTTACCAGCGACTATCCAACCACGGTAAAAGCGAACCAGTTAATCGACAACTTCCAGGAATTTATCAGCACACAGCAGCTCATGCTGCTGGACGAACAGGGGACGTACACGGCGCAATCAGAGCAGCGTATGAAGGCGATCAGCGAGCGCATCACCGCCATCCTGAGCGAGCTGGACAACGATCTCAAGGATAAAAAATCCCAACAGGTGCTGGCGGATATCCACGGCGTACGCCAGCAGTATCTTGACTCGCGCTACCGCATTTTGCAGGCCGTGCAGAATAACGATCGTGCGGGCGCGGTAAACGAGATGATGACCAACACCCTGAATCTGCAACAGTCCTACAAAGCGAAAGTGCAGGCGTTGATTGCGATCCAGGATCAGGAAATGCAGCATGCGGGCGCGCAGGTGGAAGGTGATTTCCGCACCAATCGTCTCCTGTTGATCCTGATTACGCTTTTCAGCGTCGCGGCAGCCAGCGTGATTGGCTGGTTCATTGTGCGATCCATTACCCGCCCGCTGAACGACGCGGTGAATTTTGCACAAGCCATTGCCGAGGGCGATCTCACCGGCAGCATTACCTCGCACGGTAAAGATGAAACCGGACTGCTACTCACCGCACTGATGGAGATGAAAACGCGTCTGCTGGAGATTGTGCAGCAGGTGCAAACCGGATCGGAAAACATCTCCAGCGCCGCCGCGCAGATTGTCGCGGGCAACCAGGATCTGGCTGCGCGCACGGAGGAGCAGGCCAGTTCCGTTGAACAGACGGCCGCGTCGATGGAGCAGATCACCGCCACGGTGAAGAACACCGCGTCGCACACCGGAGAGGCGACGAACCTGTCTGCCGATGCGGCTGCCGTGGTGAAAAACAACGGTGAGATGATGAAGCAGGTCACCAGCAAAATGCGCCTGATTAACGAAACATCGAACAGGATGTCCGACATTATCGACTTGATCGACGCCATTGCCTTCCAGACAAACATACTGGCGCTCAACGCGGCGGTCGAAGCGGCGCGCGCGGGTGAGCATGGTCGCGGCTTTGCGGTGGTGGCGGGGGAAGTGCGCCAGCTTGCGCAGAAAAGTGCAACATCCGCGAGTGAAATCCGTCAGCTGATCGAAAGTTCCACAAGCCAGACGCAGGACGGCATGAACCTTGTGGAGAAAGCCAGCGGGCTTATCAACGGGATGGTCGGTAACGTGGAGGAGATGGACGTAATCCTGCGTGAAATTCGCCAGGCCAGCCACGAGCAGACGGAAGGCATCTCGCAGATCAACAGCGCCATTGGCCTGATAGACGCCACCACCCAGCAGAACTCCGCGCTGGTGGAGGAGTCCGTTGCGGCGGCGGCATCCCTTAACGAACAGGCGATGCATCTGAAAGAGCTGGTCCGCGTGTTCCGCGTGAGCAACAGCGTGCTGGCTTAATCCAGCTGGGAGATCTCCAGCGCCGCACGGTCAATCACGCCGATAATCTGTTTGAGCTGCGCGTCGCTGAGTTCCCCCTGGTTTACCTTCAGGTCCAGAACCGCTTTGAAATTATCCAGCGCCCGCTTCATCTGCGGGTTTTTGCGTAGCTGAAAACCGACAGAACGCGCTTTGATTCGCGTCTGGATCTGTTCCAGCTGTTCCCGATTGTCATCCAGCCATTGCTGTCCTGCGGCGTTAATCGCAATCCGCTTACGGCCATTCTCTTCCTCGGTAATGGTGATAAACGTCTGATCCTGTAAATAATCCAGCGTCGGGTAGATCACGCCAGGGCTTGGCGTGTAATGTCCCTGCGTCAGGTTCTCGATCTCTTTTATCAATTCGTAACCATGGCTCGCGTTACGGGTCAGGATATCCAGGATCACCAGCCGCAGATCGCCATGGCCAAAAAATCGTGGCCGACGTCCGCCGCCCTCGTGTTCGTGTCGCATGTTTTTTCCTCAATTTGATATATCTAAACTATATCTAAGATATATTCAGATGCAATCTAAAAAATCTTGCTTTCTGAGTTAATAGCAATCATTATCATTAAAAAATCATTCCGATATATCGTATTCACCTGAGAAGGGCATCAACATGGCATCTACCCGTTACCCTCAACGTGTCCGTAATGATCTGCGTTTTCGTGAGCTGAACGTGCTGCGCACTGAGCGAGTCAGCGCCGGATTTCAGCGCATAGTGTTAGGCGGCGAGGCGCTGGAGGGCTTTAGCTCTCGCGGCTTTGACGACCACACCAAGGTCTTTTTCCCGGCACCGGGCACCACCTTCGTGCCGCCTGTCGTGACCGATGAAGGCATCGACTGGGGCGACGGCGTACGTCCGCAGGCGCGCGACTATACCCCGCTGTACGATGACGAAAAACATGAGCTGGCGCTCGACTTCTTCATACATGATGGCGGCATTGCCAGCCACTGGGCGACAGAGGCGAAGGAGGGCGATAAGCTGACCATCGGCGGTCCGCGCGGTTCGCTGGTGGTGCCGGAAGATTACGCCTGGCAGCTGTACGTGTGCGACGAATCCGGCATGCCCGCGCTGCGCCGCCGTTTAGAAGGCATCGCAAAACTGCCTGTTCGCCCGGCGATCCACGCCATCGTCACCGTGGGCGATGCGGCGTACCAGGACTATCTGGCGCATCTGAGCGGGTTCAACATCACCTGGGTTATCGGCCACAACGAGCAGGCGGTAGCGGACCATCTTGCCGCGCTGACCGTGCCGGACGAGGATTACTTTATCTGGCTGACCGGGGAAGGAAAGGTGGTGAAACGCCTGAGCCGTCAGTTTGACACCGACGATATTGACCCACAGCTGGTGCGTGCCAGCGCATACTGGCACGCTAAATAATCAGGCTGCGGGATCAAGCTGCGCTTCGCTCACCTGAAGTTCGAGCGAGGCGCATACCTCTTTCAGCGCTTTCTCCTGCTGGGCGAAGTAGGCTTCCATATTGCTGAGCGACGAGACGAGCAGCCAGGACTCTTCCTTCTCCAGCTCTGCCAGCTCGTTCACCAGGGTGTCGATTTGCTCACGCACCTGCGCCATCTTTTTGCGAATACGTTCCAGGTCGTTCAGCCTGTCGCTCGCCATCATCGGTTCGAACCCTTGTTGCAGACGGGCGACCAGCGAGCGAATGGCCTTCACGTCGCCGCGCTGTTTGGCCTGGTTGAGCTGCACCATCATCCTGTTGGCTTCTTCTTTTAAATCATCGGCAACCAGATCCGGGTGGCATAGCTTGCTCGCCTGACGCCAGAGCCGCTTCAGTTCGTTCCGATCCTCTTCGGAGAGATCTTTGCCTTTGCGCAGGCGAACTTCGGCATCATGGTGCTGTTCGCGATACTTCTTGTACTCCTCGTTGGCCTCATCGCGCGCCTGACGTGCAGGCTCTTCTTCACGCGTTAAACCGTGCTCCAGCTCCATCGCTTCGGCCAGCAGGTTGGCAATCAGATTGCTTTGCTGCTGAAGATGCTTGCGCGCCTCTGCCGCCTGGACGGAATCCGCAGGCAGATCTCGCCAGCGCCGGGTGAGTGTTGCCAGCACCTCCACGGCCTGCGCCATATAGCCCTGGCAGCGGCGGTAATCCTCCTCCCGACGACGCGCCTCCGCCTGCTGACGACGCAGGTTTAGCTCTGCCAGCGTTTTACGCAGGGCGAGGATCTGCTGCATCAGCGGCCCGAGACGGGAGAAATAGAGATCGTTGAACTCATCAAGCTGCTGTACCCGGGCGTTACGGCGGTCAATCAGATCGCGCAGACGCTCTTCCAGGGCTTTCAGCTCCAGCTTGCTGGCCGCCAGCTGTGGGTCACGCCACGGGGTAACGGCACGCTGGCTTTGCAGCCAGGCGGTGATAGCCCTGATGGCTGCGGTGTAGTTCTTATTCTCAAGCGCCACGACGATTGCCTGTAGCTCCTCGTCAAACGCTTCATTTTTCAGCCGCGTCAGCTGGCTCTGGATGATGTCGTCATCTTCCAGTTCGATGGCATTTTTAATGATTTCAAGCCGTTTGATCGGTGTGCTCATGATGCCTTTCGCTCTGGCGCTTAAGTATTTGAGTTAAGGTTAGTTGTTGTAAAAGCTACAGGAAATAATACACACGGATGATGATCGGCGCGATGGGGGATTTCTTTAGCGATATGACGAGTCCATTTTGTCTTGCACAGTCACGCTCTCTCTTTTTGCGGACGATCGGATAAACACACTGAAAACTCTGAAAGTATCTTGAAATAATCTGAATCTCATTTACATCTGTTTACATCGGTTACCTTCCTGACATAAGTTGCTCATTTTTTAACAGTCAAGTTTGCAAACGGACTTTACGCAGGAGCGGCAGTAATGTTAGGGAAAACGGCGATAATCAACGCGCTGGCAGGTGTTACCCTGCTGGTATCCGGTGCTGCACTGGCTGCTCCATTGTCCCCGGCTGACCGTAATACCATTCAACAACAGCAGCAGCAGTTGCTCGATGAAAACCAGCGTCAGCGTGAAGAGCTTGAGCGCAGCGCGATCGTGCCGCGTCCCGTTACGCCAGACGACGCCTTCACGCCGCAAGGACCCTGTTTCGTCATTCGCCGCATTGAGCTGTCGGGCGCGACGCTGCTCTCACCTTCTGCCAAAAACCGTTTGACCGCCCCCTGGATTAACCAGTGCCTTGATATGGCTCGTCTCACCCGGCTGACTGACGCGGTTTCTGACTGGTACATCAGCCGGGGTTATATCACCAGCCGCGCGTTTTTAACCGAGCAGGATCTCTCCGGTGGCGTACTCCATCTTGCCGTGCTGGAAGGAAAGCTTCAGCACATTCGCCTCGAAGGCGTGCCGGACCGCACATTGAAAATGACCTTCCCTGGGCTTGAAGGGAAGATCCTTAACCTGCGCGATATCGAACAGGGCATGGAACAGCTCAACCGGGTACGTCAGCGGCCCGTTGAAATTGAAATTTTGCCTGGCGACAGGCAGGGCTACTCGGTGGTCAATTTGACCGCCACGCCAGAGTTCCCGCTCAGCGGCTCTGTCAGTTTTGATAACAGCGGGCAAAAGAGTACCGGGACCGGTCAGCTTAATGGCGCGTTGTACGGAAATAACCTGCTGGGGCTGGCGGATAAGTGGTTTATCAGCGGCGGGCGCAGCAGTGATTTTTCCAACAGTAAGGATGCTCAAAATTTTGCAGCGGGCGTAAGCATTCCTTACGGCTACGGATTGCTGGACTACAGCTACAGCTGGAGCAACTACCTCAGCACTATTGATAATAACGGCTACTTCTGGCGGTCGACGGGGGATACCGAAACGCACCGTCTGACGGGCTCCTGGGTGTTGTTCCGCAATGGCGATATCAAAACCGGCGTGTCGGCGGGCATCACTCACCGCATCAACCGCAACTATCTTGATGATGTTTTGCTGGCTACCAGCAGCCGTAAGCTCTCCAGTTTGTCATTGGGCATTAACCACACTCAAAAAATCGCTTCGGGCGTCGCGACCCTGAACCCAACCTTTACGCAGGGCGTACCATGGTTTGGTGCGGAAGACGATAGCGACAAGCAGGGTGATGTGCCAAAAGCAGAATTCCGTAAATGGAGCCTGAACGGCAGCTTTCAGCGTCCGCTGGCGGACAAACTCTGGTGGCTCACCAGCGTCTATTTTCAGTGGTCGCCGGACAGGTTGTACGGCAGTGAGCGTCTGACGCTGGGCGGCGAAACGTCCGTTCGGGGCTTTAAGGAGCAGTATATCTCCGGCGATAACGGCGGCTACTGGCGAAACGAGCTGAACTGGTCGCTCTTTACGCTGCCGTGGATTGGTGATGTTGGTGTGCTTGCCGCAATTGACGGCGGCTGGCTGAAGAAGGACGGCCTGGATCGCTACGCCTCCGGCACGCTGTGGGGAACCGCGTTGGGGCTTACCGCGACGAATCGCTGGTATTCAAGTCAGTTTACCGTCGGCACGCCGGTGGACTATCCGGACTGGCTGGCACCGGACCACCTCGTGATGTATTACCGTTTTTCAGTGGCTTTTTAAGGGACAGGGATGATGGAAAAGGATCAGATTCGTTTTTCACAGCGTGCGCTTAGCGCATTACTGAGCGTATTGCTGGCCACCCAGCCGCTGCTGCCTGCGGTGGCTGCCACGATCGCCCCGTCCGGAAATACGCAGATGGATAAGGCGGCCAACGGTGTTCCGGTCGTGAACATTGCTACGCCGAATCAGTCCGGTATTTCCCATAATAAATACAACGATTACAACGTCGGCAAAGAAGGGCTGATCCTGAATAACGCCACAGGACAGCTGAACCAGACCCAGCTTGGCGGGATTATCCAGAACAACCCCAACCTGAAAGCCGGGCAGGAAGCCAAAGGGATCATCAACGAAGTCACCGGTGCTAACCGCTCACAGTTGCAGGGCTACACCGAAGTGGCGGGCAAGGCGGCAAACGTTATTGTGGCGAACCCCTACGGTATCACCTGTAACGGCTGCGGATTTATTAATACGCCGAATGCGACACTCACCACGGGGAAACCGGTACTCGACGCCAGCGGCAGGCTGCAATCGCTTGACGTGACTAAAGGTGTGGTCACCATTGAGGGCGCAGGGCTGGATGGTAGCCAGAGCGATGCCGTATCGATTATTTCCTGCGCGACCGAGATCAATGCCCAGCTGCATGCGAAAGCGGTGCGCGTGATCGCCGGGGCGAACCGCGTCGCGGCAGACGGCAGTATCAGCGCCTTAAAAGGGGAAGGGAACGCGCCGAAGGTGGCGGTAGACACGGGGGCGCTGGGCGGAATGTATGCTAACCGCATTCGTCTGGTGTCCAGCGAAACAGGGCTGGGGGTAAACCTGGGGAACCTGAATGCGCGGCAGGGTGATATTACGCTCAGCAGCGCGGGGAAAGTGGTGCTGAAAAACACGCTTGCCAGCGGCAGCACCCGCGTTTCTGCGAAAGAGGTGACGCTAACCGGCGACCATAAAGCCGGGGGCAATCTGACGGTTTCCGGGCAGACGGCCCTGACGCTTGACCAGGCCCATATCGCCGCCGAGAAAAACCTCCAGTTAGCAACCGACGGTAAACTCACGCAAAACGGCGGTGCTTTCACGGCGGCAACCGACACCACGCTGACGGCAAAAAATCTCACGCAGAGTGCGGATGTCCAGACCGGTGCTGGTCGTAACCTTACCGTTAACGTTGCAGAAAACGCGGCGCTTAAGGGTAAAAATATCGCCGGGCAGGATGCCACGGTGAACGCGAAAACGCTGGAAACCGGGACGCAACTGACTGCGTCACGCAATATTTCGCTGGAGGCGTCACAGCGTGCTGTGCTTAACGGCTCTGTCGTCGCGGGTCAGCAGCTGTCAGTGAAAGGCGGTGAGCTGGCGCAGCACGGAAACGTAAGCGCCTCAGATATCACGCTAAGCGCTCAGACGCTGGCTCAGGAGAGCAGCAGCAAAACCAGCGCCAGCGGAAATATCGCTCTCACTACGTCAGGGAATACCCAGTTGAAAGGCAGTACCACCGCCGGAAAATCCCTTGCCATTAACGCGGGGAACCTGATCAACAGCGGGATGCTGTCCGCAGGTGCGGATGCTTCGGTGAAGACCGGGACATTCAGCAACACCGGCACCGTCCAGGGTAACAGCCTGAACGTATCAGGAACCGACATTACCAGTACCGGTACACTGACAAGCGCTTCCACGCTGGGTATCAACGCACGCAACGCCACGCTGTCTGGTGATACTGGCGCGAAAGGCAAAGCGACCGTTATCGCGAGCGGTAAACTGGAAAACAGCGGCACGCTCATCAGCGATGACACGCTGACGCTGAAGGCAGCGCAGGTGACAAACCGCGGCACGCTTTCCGGTGCCAGGGGGCTTACCAGCTCAGCAGACGCGTTCATCTCCACCGAAAAGTCAGTCACCCACAGCGATGGGGATCTGGCGCTGAACAATTCCGAAACCACCCTTGAAGGTGAAACCAGCGCGGGCGGCTCGGTGAACGTTCGGGGTCACAGCCTGACAACCACGGCAACGGCACAGACGCAGGGTAACCGCGTCAGCGTGGACGTACAGAATGCGCAGCTTGATGGTACACAGGCGGCGAAAGACGGTCTTATCCTGAACGCCACTGACGCTCTCAGTCACGGGGGAAAATCCTCAGCGTCATCCCTGAAGATTGAAACCCGCAATCTCAATAACAGCGGGACGCTGACGGCGTCCTCGCTCGCCGTCAACAGCCCTGTAGTCATTAACAGTGGTCTGATCCACGCGGGACAGACGCTGTCGCTGGTCACTCATCTGCTGGATAACCGCAGCAGCGGCGTGCTGTACAGCCCGGCATCACTCACCCTTTCAGTTTCTGACGTGAAAAACAGCGGCATTATCACCAGCGATGCCGGGCTGTCCCTTTCCGGCTCGCGCCTGTCCAACAGCGGTGAGTTGAGCGGCGCGTCACTCCTTGTTGATTACGGCACGCTGAATAACAGCGCAGGAGGCCTGCTGCTGGCGCAGGGGGCAAACCGTATCACGGCACAATCCGTGACCAGCGCGGGCAGTATCGTGGGGAACACGCTGGCGCTGAATGCCGATCGTCTCGACGGTCGCGGTCTCTTACAGGGGGACACCGCGTTATCCGTGACCGCCGGGATACTGAATTTACTGGCTGGCTCCCGCACGCTTACGGCCGGGACACTCACGTTTTCAGGTACCACGCTGACCACGGCTGGCCAGCTACAGGGGCAGGACGTCAGTATTCGTGGGCGCGACTGGCATAACAGCGGAAGTTCGCTGGCGACCGGTTCATTTGATGCCATCGCCGCCGGGGCATTCAGCAATACTGGTGAACTGATGAGCCAGGGCGACATTACGCTGAATGCGGTCAATACCGTTAACAACGGCAATCTGTTATCGGCTGGCACACTCTCGCTCACAGGAAATACGCTGCGCAACAGCGGAACGGTTCAGGGCAACCGTGTTACCGCGCATCAGGACAGTATCACTAACAGCGGTACGCTCACCGGGATCGCCGCGCTGACGCTGGCTGCTCGTCTGGAGATGGCGGCACCGCTACTGTCGCTGGTGAATGACGCATCAGGATCGTTGCTGACGGCGGGTGAGTTGACTGTGACGGGCGGCGATCTGCGTAACACAGGGCAATGGCAGGGGAAACGGGTATTTATTCATGCGCAGGCGCTTACGAACGGCGGTGCGATCCAGGCAGAAAATTTACTGGATGCACACATCAACGGCAGTCTTACGGGCACTACGGGCAGCAAAATCACCTCCAACGGTGAACTGGCGCTCTCAGCACTGACGCTGGCTAACAGCGGACAGTGGATTGCGAAGGATCTCACGCTGAAGGGGAATACGCTGACAAACAGCGGTGAAATCACCGGGGTTGATGCGCTTTCTGGCGCGCTGAACCAGAACCTGAATAACCAGGCTGGCGGAAAAATCCTTACTGCTGGCGTTCTTTCGCTGAATACCGGTAATGCCACGAACGCAGGCCAGATTCAGGGTAAAACGACCGCAATCACAGCCGGGCAACTTAGCAACAGCGGACGGCTTCAGGGTGAAGCGCTGACGCTGAACGTTTCCGGGGCCTTGAACAACACCGCCAGTGGCGTTCTGTTGAGTCAGAACGCGCTGAAGGCGTCGTCCGCTACGCTGAATAATCAGGGGACGGTGCAGGGCGGTGGTGAATCCACGGTGAACGCCACCACCCGTTTACAGAACGACGGCAAAATTCTTTCTGGCGGGAAGCTCACGCTGACCACGCCTGAGCTGGCAAACGGTAGCGGCGGGTTGGTTCAGGCCGTCACGCTGCTGCTGGATGTGGTGAAGGCCGTGAATGGCGGAAATATCCTGGCGACGGGCCGCGCTGAATTGCGTGGCGGTTCGATTGATAACCGTGGCACGCTTCAGGGTGCGGATTTGGGAGTGCAATACCGGAACATCACCAACAGCGGAACGGTGCTTGGCACTGCCTCGCTGACGGTAGCGGGTGACTCTCTCACGGATACCGGGAGCGGTAAACTCTATAGCGGGGGCAGTCTGCTGCTCGATATTGGCAATTTCAGCGGTCGTGGTCAGGTGGTTTCCCTGGGCGACGCCACGCTGAAGCTGGTTAATGCGCTCGTTAACACCGGAACGCTGGCCGCAGGTAAAACGCTGTCGGTCTCCTCGCAAAATGCCATCACCAACAGCGGCGTTATCCAGGGTAATGCCATCGCCCTCAGCGCGGGGGGAGCATTTACGAACAGCGGTACGCTCACCACCGGTAACGGCAGCAGCACGTTCAATGCGCAGAGCCTGCTGCTGAATGCGTCCGGCTCGCTTCAGGCGGGCGGAGATGTGCAGCTCACCTCGCGTGAAAATATCACCGTTAACGGCTTCACCGATACGGCGGGCAGTCTGACGATGACGGCAGCAGGCACGCTGCTTAATACAGCGCTGATATATGCGGGCAATAATCTCTCCCTGTTTGCTGCACGTATCCACAACATATATGGCGATATTCTTGCTGGTAATAACCTGTGGATGCAGAGGAATGCAGTCGGCACCGCGAATACGGAAATTATCAATACCTCAGGGAATATCGAAACCCTTCAGGGTGACATCACCATGAAGACCGGTCTTCTGCTGAACGAGCGGGACGGATTTTCTGCAACGACAACGACGACCAGTAACCCATCAGTCATTAGCGGAATGGGCGGTGTCACCATTGATGTACCGCTTTACCTGATGCCGGATGGCAGTTATGGCTATTTCACGCGTGAAGTCGAAAATCAGCATGGTACGCCCTGCAACGGCAATGGTGCGTGTAACATCACCATTGATACGCTTTACTACTATGCGCCATTTGCGGAAAACGCGACGCAGCGTTTCCTGAATAGCCAGACTGTTACCACGGTGATCGGCGGTGATAATCCCGCAGGACGTATTTCCTCAGGCAAAAACCTGACGGCTCAGGCTGATTTGCTGGAAAACAGGGCTGGCTTTATCCTGGCCAACGGTGATATCGCCCTCTCCGGCAATCAACTGAGTAACCAGAGCTGGCAGACGGGGACGGAAAATACGTATTTCGTCTATCGTTATGAACCGAAAGCTACCTACTGGAACGGAGATTATGCTACCGGCTCACTCGACGAACTGGGTCCGCTGCTCCCTGACTTTGAAAATAACACCATAAAGTTCACGCTGGATGGTCGGGCAAATGAGTATGCACCCGGCGAAACGTATTATTCGATGATAATGGCGGGTGGCAACGTCGGCCTAAACTTCGCCAGCACCATCAATAACGGAACCACTACCGCCCATGCGGGCAGTTTCAGCCCGCAGGTCTCTACGCCTGCGCTGAACACGTTGAGTAAGCAGGACATCAGTGGTGCGCTTACCCAAACGGATCTCCAGGATTCGGGCACTGTGGCGGTCACTTCTCCGCAATGGCGTGATGCGTTGAGCGACGCCCTGAAAGACATCTCCGGCGGTTCATCCCTTTCCGACCAGAACGGCAGCAGCGGTAACTATCCGCTGCCGTCTGGTGATAACGGTTACTTCGTGCCATCTACCGACCCCGATAGCCCGTATCTGATAACGGTGAACCCTAAGCTTGATGGCCTCGGGAAGGTGGACAACAGCCTGTTTGATGGACTCTATGACATGCTCGGCATCCAGCCTGGCGATGCACCGCGTGAGACCAACAGTGCCTACACCGATCGGAACCAGTTCCTTGGCTCGGCATATTTCCTCGACCGTCTGGGGCTGAACCCGGATCGCGATTACCGTTTCCTCGGTGACGCGGCATTCGATACCCGTTACGTCAGCAACGCCATCCTCAACCAGACTGGCAGTCGGTATATCAACGGCATCGGCTCCGATCTCGACCAGATGCGCTATCTGATGGACAGCGCAGCCACACAGCAGCAGGCGCTGGGCCTGAAATTCGGCGTGGCGCTGACGGCAGCGCAGGTTGCCGCGCTTGACCACAGCCTGCTGTGGTGGGAAGCGGCAACCATTAACGGCCAGACGGTGATGGTCCCGAAAGTGTATCTGTCACCGAAGGATGTCACCGTTCACAGCGGCAGCGTGATTAGCGGTAATAACGTCCAGCTGGCGGGCGGCAACGTCACCAACAGCGGCAGCACCATCACGGCGCAGAATGTCCTGTCCATCGACAGCAGCAACAGCATCAGCAACCTCAACGCCGGGCTCATCAGCGCGGGCGGCGGGCTGAACCTGAGCGCGCTGGGGGACATCAACAACATCGGCTCCACCATCAGCGGTAAAACCGTACAGCTGGAAAGCGTGGGCGGCAGCATCAACAACGTGACGCGCATACAGCAGTGGAGCGTGGGCGACGACAGCCGTCGCGGCAGCGTGCACGTCAGCGGCACCGCCGCCGGACAAACCGCCTCCATCAGCGCCAGCGATGGCCTTTATATGGCGGCAGCAAACGACATCAACATTACCGGGGCGAAGGTGAGCGCAGGCGGCGACCTGGGTATGAGCGCAGGCAATAACATCACTATTGCCGCCAATCAGATAACCGACAGCAGCAGCCGGTCAGGTTTCTGGCGTCAAAAAGACACGGCTTCGTCATCCACCTCAAACCAGGGCAGCAGCATTACGGCGGGCGGTAACGCGGTGATGCAGGCAGGCAACGACCTGAACGTCACGGCGAGCGCCATCTACGCAGGTAAAACCGCACAGCTGGTGGCGGGCAATAACCTGAACCTGAACGCGGCGGGCAACGGACAGACCAGCCGTACGGGCGGCAGCGAAAGCCATCAGAGCAGCGCAGACAGAACCACCGTTTCAGCGGGCGACAACGTGACGCTGGTTGCCGGGCGGGACGTTACCAGTCAGGCGGCAGGCATCGCGGCAGAAGGGAATGTCGGTATCCAGGCCGGACGTGATGTCAGTCTGCTGGCGGAAGAGTCCGTGACCGGCAGCAGTTCGCACTCGAAAAAGAAAACCGTTATCGACGAGTCTGTTCGTCAGCAGGGAACGGAGATTGCCAGCGGTGGTAACACCACGATTATCGCCGGACGTGACGTGAACAGCGAAGCCGCACAGGTGACCGCCAGCGAGGATATCGGCGTAGCGGTAGGCCGCGACGTGAATCTGACCACGGCGACGGAGAGCGACTACCACTTTAAGGAAGAGACCAAAACCAAAAAAGGGTTCCTCAGCAAGAAGACCACCCACACCATTGAGGAAGACAGCGCGACGCGGGAGAAAGGCTCGCTGCTGAGCGGCGACAACGTGACGGTGTCGGCGGGGAACAACCTGCGGGTGAAAGGCTCGGCGGTGGCGGGTGACGGTGACGTGGCGCTGTCGGCGGGCAACAACGTGGACATCGTGGCGGCCACCAATACGGACACCTCGTGGCGCTTTAAGGAGACCAAAAAGTCCGGTCTGATGGGCACGGGCGGCATTGGCTTCACCATCGGCAGCAGCAAAACCACCCACGACCTGCGCGAGCAGGGCACGACCCAGAGTGAAAGCTTCAGCACGGTCGGCTCGACGGGCGGCAGCGTCAGCATCACGGCAGGCAAACAGGCGCATATCGGCGGGGCGGATATCATCGCGCAGAAGGATATCAGCCTGACCGGCGACAGCGTGGTGATTGAGCCGGGGCACGATAAACGCACCCGCGATGAGAGGTTTGAGCAGAAGAGCAGCGGGCTGACGGTGGCGCTGTCTGGGGCGGCGGGGAGCGCGGTGAATAACGCAGTCACCACGGCGCAGAGCGCGAAGCAGAGCAGCGACTCGCGCCTTGCCGCACTTCAGGGCACGCAGGCGGCGCTTTCCGGCGTACAGGCCGGACAGGCCGTAACGCTGGACCAGGCGAAGGGCAGCCCGGACAAACGCAATAACAATACCATCGGCGTCAGTGCGTCGATTGGGTCACAGTCGTCGAAATCGTCATCACACATGGAGAGCGAGACGACGACGGGCAGCACCCTGAGTGCGGGCAATAACGTCACGATAAACGCTACCGGAAGCGACATCACCGTGGCGGGCAGTCAGATTAAGGCCGGGAAGGACGTGACGCTGGATGCGGCACGGGACGTCAACCTGATCGCCTCGCAGGACACGCAGCAGATAACGGGTAAAAACAGCAGCAGCGGCGGCAGCCTTGGCGTCGGGGTGGGTGTCGGCTCCGGCGGTGCGGGCATCAGCATCTCGGCGAACGCCAACAGCAGCAAGGGGCACGAGAAGGGCAACGGGGTCTGGCAGAACGAGACCACGGTGGATGCGGGTAACCGCGTGACCATCAACACCGGGCGCGACGCGACGATTGCCGGGGCACAGGTGAGCGGCGACGCCGTGGTGGCGGATATCGGGCGCGACCTGACGATAGCCAGCACGCAGGACAGCGACCACTACAACAGCAGGCAGAACAGTGCCAGCGGCGGTGTGGGTTATACGTTTGGTGCAGGCGGTTTCTCCGGCAGCATCAGCGCCAGCCGCGACAAAATGACCAGCGACTACGACTCGGTGCAGGAGCAGAGCGGCCTGTTTGCAGGCAGCGGCGGGTTTGACGTGACGGTGGGCAACCACACGCAGCTCGACGGCGGGGTGATTGCCTCGACGGCGACGGCGGATAAAAACAGTCTCGATACGGGAACGCTGGGCTTCAGCGATATCCATAACCAGGCGGACTTTAAGACGGAGCACCAGGGAGCCGGCATCAGCTCGGGCGGCAGCATCGGCGGGCAGTTTGCCGGGAACATGGCGAACGCTCTGCTGGCCGGAGGCGGTAACAGTGGTCACGCGGAAGGGACGACGCAGGCTGCGGTGAGCGAGGGCAGCCTCATCATCCGCGACAAGGAGAGCCAGAAGCAGGATGTGGCTGACCTGAGCCGCGATGCGGCGCACGCAAACGGCAGCATCAGCCCGATATTTGACAAGGAGAAGGAGCAGCAGCGCCTACAGGAAGTGCAGCTGATTGGAGAGATTGGCACGCAGGCGGCGGATATTGCGAACACGTATGGCGAGACGGAAGGGCTGAAGGCGGCGCGGGATGCGCTGGCGAAAGAGGGCGTGACTGAGCCGGGAGCGGATGCCAGCGACGCACTGAAAAAGGCCTATCAGGATGCGCTGCGCGGGACCGATGCGTACAAAACCACGACGGCGAAATACGGCACGGGCAGTGACCTTCAGCGGGGTATACGGGCGGCAACGGCGGCGCTTCAGGGGCTGGCAGGCAGCGACCTGACGGCAGCGCTGGCGGGAGCGTCTGCACCGGAGCTGGCAAACTATATCGGACATGGTTCCGGGCTGAGCGATGAGGCTGCGGTGGTGGCGCACGCGATACTGGGCGGTGCGGTTGCGGCGTTACAGGGGAACAGTGCGGCAGCGGGTGCTGCGGGCGCGGCGACCGGTGAGCTTGCGGCGAAGGCGATAGCGGGTATGCTGTATCCTGACGTCAACGATTTATCGAAGCTGAGCGAGGAGCAGAAGCAGACGGTCAGCGCGCTGGCGACGATATCAGCAGGAATGGCGGGAGGGCTGGCGGGAGACAGCACGGCGTCGGCGATGGCGGGCGCGCAGGCTGGCAAGAACTCGTCTGAGTCAAACTCGCTTGCCGGGGACAGAGCCCGCGAAGCGGCGAAACAGGCTGCTGAATCCCTGAAAAATCAGGTCAGGGAAACGCTGGGTGAAGGTACAACCTCTTCCATCGCGAACGGTATTATCAATGCCCTGGCAGATACTGGTGATGCAGCATTAGGCTCGGCGGACTATGCCGCTGATGCGGCTATGGCGCTGGCTTCCTGTGCAGCGGGCGACAGCTATTGTAGTAAAGCGATGAGCGACCTGGCCGGGAAGAATCAGGCGGTGGCGGATAGCGTTACTGCGCTGATGCGAAGCGAAACCTGGTCAGCAGTTGCTGATACGGTTAAAGAGGCGGCTGGAGAAAATCAGGCGGCGCTGGAAGCGACAGGTGGGTTGCTGGCTGGCATTATATTGCCCGGTAAGAAATTACCAAATGCGGGGAAATTGGTTGATCCAACTGTAAAAATTGCTACTGGGAATACTGTTGGTGCTTTCGAAGCGAGCCTATCCAAGCTTCCACCAGGAGAACGAGTAGCTATTGTAAAAGAAACAGTTAATAAAGTTATCGTTGAACAAGGCATGGTGAAAGACAATAGGTTGACCAAACTAAATAATCGAGATGTCTATCGAGGAGTCGATGGAAATTTATATGCGCTTGATACTCAGCATGGGCGATTTGAGGCTGTTAGCCTGAAAGGTAAGCATTTAGGCGAAGTTGATTTCTCTATGCAAAAAATCCCTAACAGCATAGATAAGTCAGGTGGTCATGATCTTAAGGTGAAATAATGAAACTTATTGATTATAAAAACAAATCCATTAAACGAGGAACTGTCTTTAGGTTACCTGCTGTTTGGCCATATGAAGAATGGGTTGATTTTATGGTCATAGATTTATTTGAAACTCATGGTTTAGTTGTATCCTCTGGCCACAAAGCTGGCTTGATTTTGATATCTTTACCCATCGAAAGTGCGTCAACCGAAGGCAGAGCATTAAGTACAGAATGGGTTATTACCAATTGGGCCAAATGGATTTATCCTGACTGTCAGGTTGAAAATGTTCATATCCTTGATGAATATGTAGCAACGCCCATTGAATAAACAAAGACCCCGGTCGAATCGCGCCGGGACCTTTTTTTACCGTCAACCCTTAACCAGCCCGATCACCAGCCTTCCCAGCTCCACGCTGACCGTGATCGGGGTGTCGGTGCTGAATCTAGCCTCTTCCAGCCAGTTACCATTCATGTGCAGACTGGGTTGGCAGGAATAGTATGTTGTCCTTTGGGAGCATGCTCTTTAATAGCACTAGGAAAATGGAAAACGGGGAGCAAAACCGCGTATCGGGGCACCGGTGTCTTTCCATCAAAATGCAGCAGGAAAAAATGGTTGTAACCTGCTGAATGAACAGGGAAAATTTCCCTCCTGAAGCTAACTTCGCAACGGATAAGGTTGTTGTGGAGAATAAGCTGATGGGCGGAAGTGAAGACGCTCAGGCAGCATGGATTCGCCAGCATGGTATCGACATGGCGACATGTGCAGATAGTCCTACCGGTGCCGCCTGCCAGAAAGCAATGAATGAGCGAGATTCTGTAGGGCTGGTTCCAGCAACGGGTACAGTGGCACTACTCCCAGGTAGTACTCAGGCTATGTGGGGACTGGGAGCAAGTGCGAATGCTGGTATCAGTTATCTGGCTGATGGTACTGTCGATCCGGCAAACGCAGCCATTGCAGGCTGGGTGAATGTGTTCAGCCAGGGTAATGGCCTGACGGGGACCGTGGGCTGGAATGCGGCAGGTGGTGCGCTGGGTAACTGGATTGACAACAAAGATCCTCTGTCTGGTGCAATTTCAAATGGTATCGGTTCTGCCGCTGGGTATGGTATCGGTAAAGGTATTACTTGGGGGACCGATAAGATCACGAATTCTGTAGAAAAATAGGTGACAAATGGCTGGGATCCTAAGTACGATCCAACGTGGATAAAATATGCTGAAGTAAATCGTAACGATATCATTCGAGAAGGCATGAAACCGAGCAATGTTCCTGGAACTGCTGGAGATATTGGTGGTTCTATAGGATCCGAGCTAGGTGGAAAAGTAACAGATAAAGTATCTGAGGGACTCAAGAAATGAAATACTCTTCTCGAGTGGTAATAGGTAAGTTTATTATATGCAGTTCAATTCTCTTATTGTGTTGTATTGGCATGATGTTAGCTGCCATAACAATTAAACTAGCATTTATAGCGTTAATATGGTTTCAAAGCGGAATTTTTGAAGTTGTATTGAGCGATATTGTTTATGCTGCTCAGTTGGGTGGCCTTGGTGGGTTCATATTAGGTTGTTGTTGGGTTTTGTTATATCTTTTTAAGGCAAAGGGTTTTAGTTGAGAATAACTCGCTGAGCCTCGGTACTGGTATGGACAGCTATGTAAATACGGCGGCGTCCTGGAACCAATATGCAGCGGCCAATGGTCTGACACTGGAAAAAACTCAGGCGGGGCTGGATAAACTGGTGAAGGGCGATTTACCGGAAGGGGCAAATATCGCTAAAGCCAGTGTGGAGGACAATCAGGATGGTGTGCTGGTTGCAGGCGCGTGGTATCCGGGACTAGCGGCATCTGTGGGTAAAGTTGCCGGTGGTGTGATACTGGCATTGAGTGCAAACGGCGGTTACCAATACAACGTTTTGAGTAAGCTCGGTAATGAGAATAAATCATGGGATTATTTAGGGAGTGCTACATCATTTACGACAGGAATGTTAGCTCCGGGGCGTGGTATATGGGCTAAAACCGGAATAGCCACAGGCGGTACTGTATTCACCGATGGACCTGATGGTGCAGCTCTTACAAGTGCAGGTGCGGGAGCATTTATTGGTGGTGGGTTCGGAAAGTATGCACCTGTTATTTTGGTTCCTGTTTTTGGAAATTCTGCTGCTTTTGTTGGTGACGTTGGAAGTGCGTTTATGTCTGAAATCATTAGTAACGGGATGAAAAATAATAGCAATAGCACCAATAAAAAGGAGGCAGGAAATGACTAAGAAAGTGACTGTTTCACTGCTTGATCTTGGAGTTGTTTATTGCTTTTTATGCTTTTTAATTCTTGGTATAATAATACAGAGTGTGATGATATTTATGCATGCTGGACATATAACCCTAAGCAAAAAATACTGATTGATACTTTAGTCTTAAGTGGCATTGCCGGTATAACTGCTGGAGTAGGCTCGTGGCTCTTCGCTAAACTGGACGAGCGCAAAGCCCGTAAACCCCCCCCATCAGATCCAAAATCCTGATCGAAAGCTCCCGACTACCACGCCGGGAGCTTTGGTTCTATAGCAGGAGTAGGTGTAATAATCATAAATTTTATTTATAAAACATCCAAAAAATATAACCAGTGTAAATCTCCACCATCTTTTCCGAAAAATTAACCTAACCTCCTACACTGACGGGATGGATCATGAAAAAACTGCGGTGAATGCGGCCGCACAGAAAAGAAACGATACAGTTGATAATAGTGTAAATTTTTTTGCAACATTAAAAATTATTAATTTGAGGTAAAATAAATGAAAAAGGAATTTAAAAATTTTATTATTGGCATTACAGTATTTACGTTGAGTGGATGCACAGCAGGTCTGAGACCTATTTTGGAAGATTATAAAGGCTCGGATGCAGCCAGGATAAGAACCACATCTACCGGTAATACGTCACTTCAATTTTTTGAAAAGCAACCTGCTGGTTGTTATAAGAAAATGTTGGAACGACGTATTACATCTGGCTTCTCGATCATCGGTCTTCCTGTCACAGGCAATAAAAAAATTGGGATGCCTCCATCGTCAGACAACAAAGGGATGTTCATAAATGAATTCACTCTTAAACCTGATCAGTATATAAAAGTTATCCATTACTGGACGCAGCAAGGTTATTATCAAAATTCTGAGCGCTCGGTGAGCTATGACTTTATACCACAACCAAATCATGATTATGATATAATTGTAACTGGCTCTGAGTTTTCCGGTGATAACCTGAACATAAAAGATCTTAATCCTGATGCTAAAGTAATTAGGTGGGGAGACGTTAAAATATGTCAGTCCGACAGTATTTTTTGATGAATTTCTCACAACAAGAAGTCTGCTTTTAATATAGTGAAAAAATAGCCACGATAAATCGTGGCATTCATTGCTCCCGGACAATACTCCGGGAGCAAAACTTCTCCTTACCTGCCCCGCTTAATCATCGGCACATCACCCAAATCATTCAGCTCACCCGGAAACGTTTTTAACCACTTCGCCACTTTTTGTTTATTGATTTTCACCACACTCATACTGTAAGTATCCCGCATAATCGTGCCATTCATATTTAGAGATCATCCGGCATAATCACTCTGCCAACGAAGGAGATCGCTATGCGTAAAGCCCGTTTTACTGAGCATCAGATCATCGCTGTGATTAAGTCGGTTGAAGCCGGACGAACGGTTAAAGATGTCTGCCGGGAGGCCGGTATCTCTGAAGCCACCTACTACAACTGAAAGTCCAGATACGGTGGCATGGAAGCTTCTGATATTAAAAAAATCAAGGATCTTGAGGACGAGAACCGCCGTCTAAAACAGATGTTTGCCGACCTTAGCCTGCAGAACCGGGTGCTGAAAGACGTCATCGAAAAAAAGCTTTAAAACCAGCCTTTAAGCGTGAGCTGGTCACTCATCTGATAACGACGTCCGGACTCAGTATTCGTCATGCCTGCCGGAGTCTTAATCTGAGCAGAACGGTTTACCATTACCGCCCGGATACCACACGTGATGAGCCCGTTATTGCCGCATTGCAGGCTGTGGCTGAACGATACCCACGATATGGTTTTCCGAAGCTTTACCAGGTTTTGCGACGGCAGGGATATCCGTGGAATCACAAAAGGCTCCACCGTATTTACTTTCTGCTGAAGCTGCATTTTCGCCGTAAGGGCAAACAACGGCTGCCGGTACGCAATCCCTCACCACTGGCCACGCCGGAAGCGCTGAACCAGAGCTGGTCTGTCGATTTTATGCATGATGCGCTGGCCTGTGGCCGTCGTTTTCGCACGTTAAATGTCATTGATGACTTTAACCGTGAGGCGTTGTCGATTGAAATCGATCTGAATCTGCCAGCTTTGCAAGTGGTTCGTGTTCTCGACAGGATCGCGGCAAACCGTGGCTATCCGGTCATGCTGCGCATGGATAATGGTCCGGAATCTATCTCTCTGGCGCTGACTGAATGGGCTGAGAGGCACGCAGTAAAACTGGAGTTTATCCAGCCGGGTAAGCCGACGCAGAATGCTTTCATCGGGCGTTTTAACAGGACATACCGTACAGAAATACTCGATTTTTATGTGTTCAGAACGCTGAATGAAGTGCGGGAAATCACGGAGAAATGGTTATCAGTATATAACTGTGAACGCCCGCATGAATCACTGAACAATATGACACCGGAGGAATATCGACAGCACCATTATCTGGCCGGGATCTCAAAAAATGCCTGGAACTAAAACGAGTCTATTTACAATACGATCCTTACCTTCAATACCTGTGAATGCCACCCCAAAAAACAAAAGGACTCACGATTTCTCGTAAGTCCCTGATATCTGGTGGCCCCTGCTGGACTTGAACCAGTGACCAAGCGATTATGAGTTAGGACGCAACTTCTTACCTAAAAATACTTATCTATAATTTTCAGTTAGTTAATGATTTTTAATTTACTGTATAAATAACCAGAAATACTCTAAAATACTCATTTGCGGTATCCTATAGGTATCCTAGAGCAAAACAAGCGATTCTCAGGATACCCTGATCGCTTGGTATGGGGTGTTTGTGGAAACATTCAAATTCACGAAAGCAAAACTCGAAAGTCTGCCACCTGCGGAACGTGGTCAGGTGGAGTATGGTGATACCGTTGTTAACGGACTACGGCTCCGGGTGGGGATAAGTGGCGCGAAGAGCTTCTGTATCTCCAGAAAACGTAATGGCAAATTTATACGGGCCACCTTAGGCAGATTTCCCGATCTTACTATTGATAATGCCAGGGCAAAGGCTCTCGAACTGCTGGGAGACGTAGCCACTACAGGCAGAAACCCTAACGTCGAAAAGCGCATTAATGAAAAGGCTTTGGTTACGCTTAATGATGCGCTGGACACCTATATCAAAAGCCGTGATGAACGGTTAAGCGCCGATACAGCAAAACAGTATCGTTCCATCCTGCAAAATTTCTCTGGTGACTGGATGAAACAACCAATCGCCTCTATCAGCCGTGAACGGGTGGAAACCAGGCACAAAGCCGTTACTGATGGTTCTGTGTGGTTTGGGGCTGATAAATCAACGCTCCGCGCAGGGGTTGGAACCGGCAGTAAAGCACAGGCCGATCTCTGGGCTAGGGTGCTTCGTGCCATATACCGCTTCGCGCACGATCATTACCGTGACGAGGAAGGGAAAACGCTACTTCCGGACCCGCCTACAATGGTACTGAGCACAAAGCGCAAATGGCATGGTACCGTGAGGAAGACTGAACGTATCCGCACCAATGAGCTTGGCAGGTGGTTTAGCGCCTTATCGTCCGTGCGAGATTTTGCCGAGCAGGGGCGCGATGATATAGCAGCGGCGGTTTGTGATGCTGTGGAAATGGCTATTTTTACCGGACTGCGTAAGTCTGAAATTTTAGAGCTTAGCTGGGATAGAGTTAATCTTGGAGGCCGATATTTTTGGATTGATACCACAAAGAACGGCGATCCGCTTGAACTCCCCATTACTGAAACTCTACTGAAATTATTTCGCCGCCGAGCCAAGATGAAATCAGCAGATGGCTTATTGGTTTTTCCTGGTGATAAGGGAGTAATCAAAGAGTACAGGCACATTATCGATCGCATAAGTGCTGCCACCGTACCAGAACCAAACCCAGACCAGCTAAAGCCTATCCCTTTCAAATGGCATGACGGCCGCCGAACTTTCGGCACCGTTGCTGAGCTGGTGGGGGTTGGTAATTATATCCTGAAACGCCTGCTCAACCACCGAACGATGAGAAGCGCTGATGTTACCCAGGGCTATCTGCATTTCAGTGCTGATGAACTTATGGAGCCAGCTTCAAGAATAGAACGGGCAATACTCGAACACGCCGGGATTATTGAGAGCAAAAAATCTCTGGATGCGAAGTTATTACTTGCTCTTGAAGGTCTGAGCGAAGAAGAAAAACGCCGTCTCATATTTGATTTATCAAAAAATATTAAGGTTTCTGAAAATGAATAGACAAATTGAACTTTCTGAATTAATCAGCAAATCATTTATTGAGTCTACCAACAAGATGAGTCAAGACGATAAACTTGCGTTTTATCAGGCCATCTTAGATGGAGATAAAAATTTAGAGCGTGAAATTTTAAAAAAATATAACTATACAATGGTGACACCAGTTGAAAACATCATGAGCGATGAAGATGCTGAGGCGCTAGCAAATTCTCTTTTGAAGGATGAAAAAGGGGTGTTCAATGAAATCAATAATCTTTTTGTATCTGCCAGTAAAAAATATTGGTCAAATGCAGAAAGGTTGAGCGACTTACCTTTAGAACAGCATGACAAAATACTTAACCATGCAAGAGAGCTTCAAACTTCTTTCAATTCTAAAGAGCATGTTAACTCTGTATTGCACGGGATTTATGGAGAAAATGCGTCGACGATTGTTAAGGCCGCAATTATTGCTGACCTTATTGGTTGTCTTGATTTAAGAAATGATCTGATGGTTGTATTTGGTTCCATGGTTGAGAATGCTCACAATAGCAAAGCTATGGATATTTTTAAGAAGAAAAAAGTTATAAGCGAAGACAGAAGTTTAGCCAAGAAAGGTAAAACAAATAGACACCATGCAACAGCAATAAAAATCGCTGCCGATACGTGGGGTAAGTATCCAAATGCAAGCCTTGCGGGACTTTCAGAGGACATATCAGCGCATTTGAGAAAAGCGTGGAAAGACGTGCCAGTAGCCGGAACGGTAGAGAAGTGGTTAAAGGATTCTGGGTTAAACCCTGCCGTTAAGCCGAAAAACAGGAATTATGAGTTAATCATATTAGAAGGGGAATAAATCTAGTTTTACGCCCCCTAATCTTGTAATCAATGCAGTGAACCAGATATAGTAATTTATATCTGGTTTCGCTTTCTCCTCAAGTATATATATCAATAATAAAGTATCACCACTGTTAACCAGAAATACACGGTGATATATATGCGTTTAATTAATAATCCAACCATCCTTGAACGATTAACCCGCGCGGAGGCTGCTGCCTATCTCGGTGTGAATGCTCAGACTTTGGCTAACTGGGCTCATACAGGAAAGGTGGGGATTCCACATCATAAGGTTGGCCGCAAGGTTATCTACATGAAGTCAGATCTAGATAGCTATCTGGCATCAACTCGTCGCACGCAAACAGCCTGAGGATCAGCATGGGAAAATTACCAGAGCTTATTCCGGTTATAGCGGGAAGCATCGACGGGCAACCAGTCTCGCTTGTGAGCGCGAAACGTCTTCATACTTTTCTCGGCGTAGGGCGAGACTTCACAACATGGATTAAAGGTCGTATCAGCCAGTATGGTTTTACAGCGGGAGTAGATTTCACTGTAGTGGAAAATCTGAGCACCCCCGTTTCGGGGAGCGCAAAATATCGCCAACAAATTGCGCATGATTACCTGATCACCATCGATATGGGTAAAGAGTTGGCCATGGTGGAGCGTAATGATAAAGGGCGGCAGGTTCGCCAGTATTTCATCAATTGCGAACGCCAAGCAAAAGTTAATACCGGAATTCCAGAATCACTACCAGAAGCATTACGTCTTGCTGCTGATATGGCTGAAAAAGCGTTAGACCTTCAAACCCAGTTGGTAGCAGCAGCGCCAAAAGTTGATTTTGCTGATCGTGTTGCCGATATCAGCAAAGGAATATCAATCCCAAACTACGCAAAAGCTGTAGGGCTAGGGCCGATAAAACTTTTTGAGTGGATGCGGCAGCACGGGATTCTCATCACTGGTGGTCAGCGCCACAACTTACCAATGCAACGTTATATAGACAGAGGATATTTTGCCGTTCGTCAGGGTACATATGAGACTAACGGAGAGGTAAGAGCCTCATTCACGACAATGCTTTCTGGGAAGGGGGAGCAGTGGTTAACGAAAAAGTTGATCGCAGGTGGGATACTGCCGGAGGTTCCGAATGCAGACGCTTAAAAAAACAAAAGCGGCCATGCAGGGCCGCCAGTGTCACTACCAAATAATTATACATGAAGAGAATACCAGGGTTAAAGCTGGTGGTCAAAGACTGGGGCAGCGCAATTTTGTGCCAGCTGATTTTATTCAGGATTTTGGCTCATCTTTGGCCTTTTTGCGTTGGCGGCGTTTGATCTCGCCTTTTACAGCCGTGACAATGAATTGCGCTTTTGTCTCTCCATCTTCGAGGTTGCTTTCTAAGTCCGCGACAACATCGTGTGGAAAGCGCGCATTAAGCTGCTGCGATTTATTGTTGGTTGAACCCGTTGCCATTACTGAATCTCCTTGTGCTAGGTGCGATTCAGTATACGCAAAAAAAATAATAGTAAAAGGCTTGAAGTGCGATTCACTTGCATGTAGTTTTAAAAACAAAGGTGCGATTCACCTTGTAAGCGCGAAGCCCGGCAGTGCGTCAACACTAACCGGGCCTCTAACCAAACCGTTAGTTGAGGTAACAGTTATGGCTGAATTACAGCATACCCAAACTCGCCCGGAATTTACATGGAGATTTCTCTCCGCTTCTGAGCGCTACCCTACCGCCAAACCATTGGTGATTTACGTCAACGCATCCAGCGAACAGGAGGCCCGTGACACTATGCCGGGGGTAAACCTCATTTTTGCTGCTCGCCTGCCATTTCATGATTTTCGGGTTGTGGAGGTTTGCCATGCGTGAATTAACCAATAAAAGCACGTCAATAGCCTGTGAACTGGCTGCGTTGCTGATGGTTGTCGAAGAGTGCGAAGTTGATCAGGTTGAGCGTGAAAACCTTATCAGCCTGGCTAGACGAGTATCGGATCAACTGGCGGCAAGCATGGTCGAGCAGAATTCAACGGGGGCGCTCAATGGATAACTTTTACACCTACCGCAGCAAAAAAGATTTGCTGTTACTGGCGCAAGAGGTTGCCGCGCTTCTGTCATGTGCTGCTTACCTTGCGACTATCAGGGGAGAGGAAGAGCGTATCCATGTAATGAGTTTAACTGGCCTGGCTCAACGACTTTCTGACGAACTGGCAAACTCACTCGACATTTCTACTTTTTCAGACCATGAATCGCAGGAGGCAAGATCATGATCAGCAATGTGAAGTTTAACGAGCTGGCTAACCGCGTTGATCTGCTGGTTGAAAAGATTTTGCATCTTGAGGCACAGGTTAAGTCACTCACCGATAGTCAGGGAGGAGAAATCCCTCCGGGTATGACGCCAGTAGCAACACTGGCCGCTGAATACGGTATCTCAACCAAAAAGGCTGAGGAACTGGCGAAAAACACAGGGGTGATGCTGGTTAAGCTGAAATCTGGCGGGTTCGTTGCACCTGATGAAAAGTTCAGGGAAGCGGCGCGGCTGGTACTGCGCAGCGCTAAGCGCAAATATGGCTCTGCGTACTGGTTCCATCCCCTAATCGGCAAATTCCAGATGAGCGGGGGTATCCCACAATGACAGATATTTTTGAAGTGCTGGGATCGTTGTTCAGTAAGTTGACCGAAACCGTTATTGCTCACCAGATAGAGGAAACCGGTTCGGCAACACTGCTTGTGGAAAGTGATAAGTATATGGCCCGCTATCGCTTCACGCTGGAACCAGTAGCTACTTATAACGTGCTGGCGAAAACAATGGTTTTTGGTTGTGCTAAAGAGTTTGGCCGTGATCAGGGATTAACAAGGCTGCGCGATATTCTGCTGACCTGCTTTACCGAGGATGGCGATATTAGCGAAATGGGGTTGCAGATAGTGAAAAGTTGCCACCTTGAGTACCTGCATGAAGACTTGGGCGCGGATATGTCCAATAAGGTGCTGCATTGATGAAGATGAAAAACGCCCCAAACATTAAGTGTCTGCCAAAGGACAAGTTTACTGAGGCGATTATTTTTGCGGGTGATGATGCTTATTCACACGCGCAGCACTGGATAGAGAGCGAGGGGAAAAGGGCGGGGGATGATGTGCCGCCTGTGTATCTGGGGAAAAAGCAGCTGGAGGAGCTTGAAAGGCTGAATATCATCGATCAGGGGCGTCGTTGCGTCCGCGTGATTAGGGCTGGTGAGCTTTCAGAGACTCAGGTGAGTATCATTGCTACCAAACTGGCGCTGTCTGATGTGAAAGAGGCTCGCTTGTTTAACGGTATGTTTGAGCCCCAGCCAAAAGAGAACTGGACGGATGTACTTCCACGGCTCAGAGAAGAGGCCGAGCGCGGGGAAAGTATTGTGGTAAATCTGCCTGTGAAAAAAAGGGAGCCAAAGCCTGAACCGGGTGATGAACTGAAACCCCGCGTAGAGAGCCGTAACGATGGCCTGTACTGGATCACCCCTAAGGTGGACAAGGATAGCGGGGAGATTATCAATAATGAAACGTGGCTGTGTTCACCGCTTGAGGTGGTGGGTTCCGGTAGTGACGGGGCAGAGCGATATCTTGTTTTGCGCTGGCGTTCTCCGCGTGGCCATGAAGATATTACCAGGGCGATCCCTTGTGCTGATATCGGTGAACGTGACGGCTGGCGCTCTCTAAAGGCTGGTGGGGTAAACGTCACGACCAAAAGTACATTCCGGGCAATTCTTGCCGACTGGCTACAGCAATGTGGTGCAGGGCAGGAATGGATCATAAGCCATACCACCGGCTGGCATCACGGCGCATACATCATGCCAGATGGTGAAGTTATCGGTGACCCGGAAATGCCTATCCTATTTAACGGGCGCAGCGCGGCATCTTCCGGTTATGCCGTTGCTGGTACTGCTGAGAGCTGGCGGAATTCAGTGGCATATCTGGCTGGTGGCAACCCATCAATGATGCTGGGTGTAGCGGCAGCATTGTCTGCTCCGCTGATCGGGTTAGTGGGCGCTGATGGCTTCGGTGTCCATTTGTTCGAACAGTCCAGCGCTGGTAAGACGACCACCGCAAATATTGCGAGCAGCCTGTGGGGTGAGCCTGACGCTTTGCGGCTTACCTGGTACGGTACTGCGCTTGGCATCGCAAACGAAGCGGAGGCGCATAACGACAGCCTTTTACCGCTTGATGAGGTGGGACAGGGAAGCAGTGCAAAAGATGTTGCCACGTCTGCTTATACCCTTTTTAACGGTGCCGGAAAGTTGCAGGGAGCTAAAGAGGGAGGCAACCGGGAGCTTAAACGCTGGCGCACGGTAGCGATCAGCACCGGGGAAATGGATATTGAAACATTCCTGGCTGCTGGTGGAATTAGGGTAAAGGCTGGTCAGTTGGTGCGCTTGCTGAATATCCCTATGGAGAAATCAACGGCCTTTAATGGGCTGCCTAACGGAAAAGCCCACGCTGATGCGCTGAAAGAGGCATGGATTGATAACCACGGCGCAGCTGGGCGTGAGTGGGTCAAATGGCTGGCTAACCACCAGCAGGAGGCTAAACAGGCAGTGCGGGATGCGCAGACACGCTGGCGCAGTCTTATTCCGGCTGATTATGGTGAGCAGGTACATCGTGTGGCAGAGCGTTTCGCTATTCTTGAGGCTGCACTGGTAACTGGATCGCCGATTACGGGTTGGAGCGAACAGGAGAGCAGGGATGCAATCCAGCATAGCTTCAATGCCTGGGTAAAAGAGTTCGGAACGGGTAACAAGGAACACCAGCAGATCATTGAACAATGTGAAGCGTTTTTGAATGCGCATGGCCTGAGTCGCTTTGCTCCGCTGCCATACTGTCCGTCAGATATGCCTATACGCGATATGGCTGGCTACCGCGAAAGGGGCAAGCATGATGATTCGCCAATGGTGTTTTATACCTTCCCTTCTGCGTTCGAAAAGGAGATGGCGCAGGGATTCAATGCGAAGCAGTTCGCAAGAGTCCTGGCTGAATCTGGAATGTTGACACCACCTACAAGCGGCAGGGGATACCAGCGTAAATCACCGCGTATTGATGGGAGACAGATTAACGTTTACGTCATTCAGTACCAGCAGGAGGGAGCAGAAGAATAATTACACGTGATGGTTTATTTTGTTGGTTCAGTTGGTTCAGTGTCTTTTGGTTGGGCTCATATGGCTGTTTTATATAGGTTTAATGTCAAAAAAATGAACCAACACTGAACCAACAAATAGCAGTTTTGAACCAACAAACGGGCAATTTGAACCAACATTTTAGAACCTCATGGACTGAACCAACATGAAAATGCCCAATGTTGGTTCAAGAAGGGGCTTTGTTGGTTCACCTATCTGAAAATAATCCTTACAAAACAATGATCTTTACAAATTGAACCAACTGAACCAACTGAACCAACATAGTTTTGTTTCTATACACAAAAATAGAGGGTGTTATGAACATGAAAAGCAGTGACGACCTTGTTTATTCGAAGGTGCTGATCCAGAAACTGGTTGAGCATAAAGATATGTTTGGGGTTCCAGACAGCAAAACAGATTTGCAGCTTATGCCGCTTAGTGAATACCGGGAACTGGTGAAGCGAGAGGCTTACTTTTTTGTGGATCACAATGGATTTCTGCGTCACCAATTCTCTGGTGATGTTATGGCCGCGAGTAAAGAGCAGTTGAATATCCTTATCGAGGAACTTAAAGCAAAGCGAGAGCTGCTTGATGATGCTCTGGATTGCGCTAAGGAATAATTTTGTAAATTATTTGTACTTATGCTTACTCATTCATACCCCTGTCTCTGATGGGGGTTTTCTTTATATTTTTCATGTATATCTTGAAGAGTGGCACTCAGACGTGAGCCGCCACTGGCCGTTAAATCAAGCTGTAGCGAGTACAGCCTGCGAGAGGCAGAAAAAGATTTAACGGCCTCCCCTCCTAGCGCTGGTTTCACGTCTTAACATTAATTGTTACGGAAACCACTCCATGAAGAAATTACTCGAATTACGCCAGCAGAAAGCCGCACTCAAAACACAGATGCGTTCCATGCTGGACAAAGCCGACACCGAAAAGCGCAGTCTGAACGAAGAAGAGGGCAAAAAGTTCGACGAACTCCGCGCCCAGGCTGATGCGCTTGAAGTTGAAATTACCCGCCTTGAAGCCGTCGCCGACGATCAGCGCAATCTGCCTGGTACTTCCGTTGAAGGTGATCCAGTAAGCAACGACGAGCTGCGCCACTACATCATGACCGGTGATACCCGCTCTCTCTCCACGCTGGTGCAGGCTGACGGCGGCTATACCGTTATCCCTGAGCTGGACAAAGAGATTATGCGCCAGTTGCAGGATGATAGCGTGATGCGCTCCATCGCAACGGTGAAGACCACCAAAACCAACGAATACCAGAAGCTGGTATCTGTGGGCGGCACTACCGTTAATCGCGGTACCGAAGGTGAACCACGTACCGAAACCAGCACGCCGAAGATGGAGCGCGTTGATATCAAACTCAACCCGATCTACGCCTACCCGAAAACCACTCAGGAGATTCTCGACTTCTCCGAGGTGGATATTCTGGGCTGGCTGTCTTCTGAAATCGCCGACACCTTCACCGCTACCGAAGAAAGCGACTTTGTGAACGGTGACGGTGATAAAAAATCCAAAGGCTTCCTGTCTTACCCTCGCGCGGCCACAGCCGATAAAACCCGTCCGTTCGGCACGCTGGAGAAGATGGAAGCGGCGGACGTTTCCTCTGATGGCCTGATCGACCTGCTGTATAAGCTGAAAGCCAAATACCGCAAAAACGCCGTATGGGTGATGAATTCCAACACCGCCGCCAAACTGCAAAAGCTGAAAAACGGCAACGGGGATTACATCTGGCGCGATCGTCTGGTTG
>OJWP01000025.1_pt1 | contig 65169 bp, 57 predicted proteins | sample 1600341 | NCBI WGS metagenome assembly OJWP01 (sample SAMN04436651, study PRJEB24849) | human gut metagenome | biome: human gut; feature: NICU; material: stool | host: Homo sapiens | place: USA: Saint Louis, MO | collected 2010-03-24
GATGCGCTCCGGATGAATATGATGATCTCATATCAGGAACTTGTTCGCACCTTCCTTAGGATTAATCGCATTTCAGCCTCCACTTTTTAACATAAGTATAAGAATTATAATTTAGTTATCCTACTAATTTATATATTTTCTCTCTCCCTACATTTATGCATCATTGTCAGGATGTAAAAACGCCACCCATCGGGTGGCGCAGTGGTTTTTAGCGATTATTTGGCCGGGCGGGAGAGGGCATCAGGCTGTTCGTAACCGGACCGGATCCACTTACTCCGGCGTCAATGCCTTTGCTGGTAAACGCCACAAATCATAGCGCTCATCGCCAGCCTTCACCGCTCCCGTGAAATGATCGCTCAGACGGCTGGAGGTAAAAACCAGATCGCCATCAGGATGGATGGTCGGCGTATCGGGCCAGTATATGCCTTCGTTTGACGCGATCGGTGACATCGCTTTGCTTACGGGATCGTACCTGACGATACCGTTCCGGGTGACGTCAGTTATATAGAGATTGCCCTTCGCATCGGTCACGATCCCGTCAGTGTTGCCGCCCACATCACCGAGATCTTCAATTCGGGACGCAATTTGCGCATCGGTCGAACCCGGCTGTCGCAGGATTGCCGTCGGCAACGCATAGGCATGGGTACCCGTCGTCACTGTCCAGTACAGCGTACCTGCATCCGGTGAGAGTGCAATGCCGTTGATGCCAATCAGCAACGGTTTACCCGGCCACACCTCGTGCCCGTGTGCGACGACTTTCACGCCCGGCTCAACCCGCACGGCAGGGTGACGATCCAGTACGCGCCGGGTCTGGCCGGAGGTGAAATCAACGATGATAAGACCCGCACGGTTGTCAGGCGCGCTGCGCGATCCGCTGTCGGAGATATAGGCGATGCGGCGACGCTCATCAACAGCCACATCATTGAGGAAACTGGCTTTACGGTCAGCCACGCTATCCAGAGAGATGCGTTTGATCGTGCGTCCAGAGTTCAGATCCAGCACCACCAGTTTTTGCGAGCCTGCGGGAGATTCCGCTTCTCCCGCGACGAAGCCCATATCCAGCGCCCATAGCCAGCCGTTACGGCGATCGATATAAAAACCGAGGACGTTGCGCAGGCTTTGCCCGAAAGGTCCGTCCACCGCATTTCCCTCGCGGGAGGGGAATGCGGTCAGGCGTGCCGGACCTGACGCAACCGTCGTATCAAGGACGCTCAACGTGGCAGGTGCGCTGGCTGATATCAGCCGGGGTGTACTGACGTAGGCTGTTCCTTTTGCATCAAAGTGGATCCCGGCGATGGGGGCATTCACCGATCCGGAAAACGTTGCCGGGATTGCCGTGCGATCGGGGTGATCCCAGCTTACGCCAGCATAGCTACGCCAGCGTTCAGGCATCGCGCCATTATCCGCACTGGCTGCGCTCGTGAAGGACAACAGCACCACCATTGCGATGGCGGACAAACTACGGTTAGACATGTCTATACTCCGGTGAACTCACAGTTACAGAATGGAGCGGAACGTGCCGCCTTCAACGCGCACCGCAGCCCCGTTAGATGCGGCGCCAAGCGGGCTTGCAAGCAGCGCAACCATTGCGGCTATCTCGTCTGCTTCGATCATGCGGGCAATCAACGAGCTGGGCCGGTAGGTCTCGAAGAAGTGTGCTTCGATCGCCCGATCGGTCATACCCGGTTCGGGCGCGGTCTGGCGAAGGTAGTCAATGATGCCGTCAGAGCGAGTCGCCGAAGGAAGCACGCTGTTAACCGTTACGGCAGTGCCTTTGGTCAGTTCTGCCATACCGCGCGAAACGGCGAGCTGGGCAGATTTACTGACGCCGTAATGCACCATGTCTGGCGGCGTGAACGCGCCAACTTCACTGGACATAAAAATCACCCGCCCCCAGTTCCGCTCCAGCATGCGCGGGAAGTAATGCCGGGACAGGCGAACCCCGGACATGACGTTAATATCGATCATGCGCAGCCATTCTTCGTCCGTGATGTCGGCGAAAGGTTTAGCTTCGTAAAAGCCCAGATTATTGATAAGAATGTCGGTATCCGGACAAGCCGCGAACAGTGCTTCGGCACCCTCTGCGCTTCCCAGGTCTGCGATAACGGCGCTTACCGGCACGCCAGGTGCGGCATTGCTGATTTCGGCAACGGCGTTTTGCAGCTTTGCCTTTTCACGGCCGGTGATCGTCACTGCAACGCCTTCTCGCGCCAGCGTGCGAGCGATGGCCAGACCAATTCCTGCCGTTGCGCCTGTAACCAGCGCTGTCTTACCGCTGAGTTGAAGATCCATAATTTTTACCTTCTGATGATGTGTGAGGCCACTTTACTCATCGCTCAGCGGGGGATAAATTAGCGAAATTGAAAAACATTTGTTCGTGAAAGAGCAAAATGAGCCGAAAATTTGATTATCTTGGCGATGTCGAAGTCTTCATTACCGTTGTTGAACATGGCTCATTTACTGCCGCAGCGGTCGTGCTCTCAACCACCCCCTCGGTCCTGAGTCGTGCGGTTTCCCGTCTTGAAGCGCGTCTGGGGCGCCAGTTATTACAGCGCACCACCCGCCGCGTGGGGCTTACGGAAGCCGGACGTATTTATCTGGAGCAGGCGCGATCGGCTTTTTCCCTGCTTGATGATGCCGAGCGCGATGGACGTGGTCAGGGAGGCGATCTGACCGGCCGCGTGAAGATCAGTGTTCCGACCACCTATGGGCACTATCGTCTGCCGCCCCTGCTGGCTCGCTTTTCTCAACAGCACCCGCGCGTTCAGGTGGAACTGAATATCACCAATCGCAATGTCGATTTGATCGCGGAGGGATGCGATCTCGCGATTCGTCTGGGTCAGATGCCTGACAGTGGCTTAGTGGCGCGCAAGCTGGAAGAGGCGGCGCTGCTGCTGGTTGCGTCACCCGCTTACCTTCATCGAATGGGCGTCCCGCAGACGCTGGACGAGCTGCAACAGCACAGCTGCCTGCCTTTTATCATGCCGCGCACGGGTCGTATCGCGCCCTGGGTGTTCCGGGATGATGGACGCGACGTTGACTGGCTGCCCCGTTCAACTTTCGAAATATCGGATGACGTGCTGGGCGTGGTATCACTGGCGGAGCAGGGGATGGGGATCTGCCAGAGCTATGAATTTATCGTCCGTGACAGGATAGAACGCGGCCAGCTCGTCGAGGTGCTGCCCCATTTACGCGGTCGCTCGCGGCCTTTCTCGGTGATCTTCGCGCCGCACCGACGTCAGTCGGCAGCCACCCGCGCGATGATTAGCCTCCTGACCGCAGACGCTTAACAAGGACGTGTTCATATGAAAAAAGACAGTTATGCCTTTCTGATCCCACTCATCGTTGGCGGGTTGGCGTTGATATTTGGTTTTGTTGTCTGGTCAATCGAGATTTATCGCGTGACATTCCTTACGGTTCGGGGGGAACAGTATCTTGCGGTTGGCACATTGCTGCTGCCGCTGGTGGCGATGGTGATTTTAATTGCGAAGAGGGCGTTTAAAGACAAAGCCATTGTCGACGTTGTCAAACTTTACCTCGGTCTCATCATCTTCAGCCTGCCGGTTGCCATTTTCGTTATCTTTACCGCGGCCTGGCTACTGGGCGGAGAATACTCTGCCTGGAGCCAACCTTACCGGTATGAATCCGGCAGCCGAAAAAGCTGCTCGGGGGCGGGAGTCTATGAGCCGGAACTCAAAAGAGAGATCCGCATCTGTTATCCGCAGGGAAATTATTTTATCGATGGCACCCTGTACGTAGAAAAGCGGAGTAATTCACTGGGTATGGTGGTGCTTTGGGCGGTCGCGCTGCCCTGAACCTGGAGTGTGAATATCACCGTTAGCCCGCCTCCAGCCTGCCAAAACTGACGATCCTCGCTCGCCCCAGCTCTTTTGCCCGGTATAACGCGACGTCCGCTGCGCGCAGCAAATTATCGCTCTGGGCGTGCTGTGGATAGCTGGCGATCCCAGTCGAAACATCCACCGGGCCAATTTCCGAAAGCCCGTAGCGCAGCGAAAGCGCATGCACGCCGTTGTAGATCTCCGTTGCTGCGGCGAGCGCTGCCTCCTCATCTGCACCGGTAAGCAGTACCAGAAACTCTTCGCCCCCATAGCGGAAGGCCAGCCCGGTATCGTGTACCGCTCGTTGAATAATGGTTGCCACGCTTTTGATCACCAGATCTCCGGCCTCATGACCAAAGCGGTCATTAATACTCTTGAAGTGATCGATATCGATCATCAGGCAGCTTACCGGCTCATCGTTACGCATGGCCTGCTTCATTTGAGTGCGGAACGTATCTTCCAGATGGTGGCGATTACGCAGCCCCGTTAAGGGATCGAACAGGGCTTTTTCCAGAAGAGCATCCCGTAGTCGCTGGTTAGCCAGTGCCAGACCCAGCGCCTCGGCCATCAGTTCCAGATAGGCGCGGGAAGGCGCCGTTTCAGGCGTGATGTTCTGGAATGAGAGCAATCCAATCGCTTCGCCCTGAGCAATTAAGGGAACGCACAATGATTGTTGCGCCTGTGATTCCGGCAGATGATAACAGCCGATATCCGGCTCGCCGTTGACGGGCGGATGGCTTTGGCCACGCCGGACGGCCCAGCATTCGTCAGGATGGAACGGCTTTTTCTCCCCTTCGGGCGACAGCCATTCGGCTGCACAGCGCATCTGCCAGGGATCGCGCTCCAGAATATAGAGATGCCCGGAAACGCCCGGCGCGATATTAGGGGCAAATAACTCTGCCACATTCATCACGTCGCTGACGTTCTCGCAGCCCTGCAAGCGCTGGGTCATTCGCGCAAGCAGCTCGCGGATGGCCCAGTCCGCGTCGCGTTCTTTTTCAAGCCGCTGCCTGGCCAGCCCGTTCTCGCGGAAAATGCGAATGGCCTGCGCCATATCGCCTATCTCATCGACCTGGCTGAAACTGGGCGTTTCGACAGCGTAATCCTGTGAGGCCAGCCGGTGAACCACATCACTGAGACGCACCACCGGGCGCAGCACGCGATGCTTGAGAATAAAGCCCATCACAAATAAGAAGAGCAGGGCGGTCAGGCCGACCATCACCTCTGAGAGGGTGCGCAGCGTTTTTGACGTTTTGGTCGCCGCCTGGACATCGGCAATAATGCGCTTATCCAGCAACAGACGAAAATGGTCAATTTTGCTCTGGGCGCGTTCCGTTTCAAGTTCGTAACTTTTGCCAAAGAGTAACGCAATGGCCTGCTGTTCCTCGCCCCGGGCAACGCTGCCAATAGCTGCCTGCTGTTCATCCTGTAGTCCATCGACAATCTTCAGTCCTTCATACAGCAGCGCCAGCTCTTCGCCCGTTGCACCCGTATCTTTTAACTGTCCCACCTTGTGTTCAATATTCTTCAGTTCACCTTCTTTCGCCTGGTACGTTTTCAGCACATCGGGCTCTTTTTTGATGGCGTAAAGGCGCGCTAAATCGGAGAGCATCCAGGTTTCTGCTTCAATCTCTTCCGTAAGCTGGTCAAAAATTTGTCGTTGTTTAACAGCCTGACGTTCGACGTTGTCGGCATGGGAAGCCATCAGCATGACGATGCCGGAGGCAATGGTCAGGCACACTGTGACACCATAAGCCCAGTTTGTGATCGTGGCGATTCGCACCAGTTGGATCCTTCTACGACAAATGTGGAAGAGCGTTCTTTTCAGATTATAGAAAACCCCTGATTTATCGCGAAAAAAAAGGCGGCACAGGGCCGCCTGACAGAACGCGTTTCGTTAGAGATCCGGAGGATTTTTTCCCTCTTCGATAAACTCTGCGTCCAGCTCCTCGGCGTTGCCAGCGTGGTCGCGGCCGGAGAAGAGGTTCCAGCAGGCGATAAACAGGGCGGCAATCAGCGGCCCAATCACAAAGCCGTTAATGCCGTACAGCTCCATACCGCCAAGCGTGGTGATCAATATCAGGTAGTCCGGCATTTTAGTGTCTTTGCCCACCAGCAGCGGACGTAAGAGGTTGTCCACCAGCCCGACGATAATGACAAAGAAGCCCACAATGAACAGACCCTGCCACAGCTGGTGGGTGGCAAACAGGAAGATGGCGGCGGGAACCCAGACGATAGCCGAGCCGACGGCAGGCACCAGGGAGAGGAACGCCATCAGCGCTCCCCACAGTACGCTACCGTCAATACCGACGATGGCAAAGGCAATACCGCCAAGCGTACCCTGAACCACCGCCACGACCGCCGTGCCTTTTACGGTGGCACGTGACACGCCGACAAATTTAGCAAACAGGTGCTGTTTGACGAAGTCAGACAGCGGCAGCGAGTCGAGGATCTGGCGCACAAGATAAGGCCCGTCTTTGAGCAGGAAAAACAGCAGATACAACATAATGCCGAAGCTAATAGCAAAGCCGAACGTCCCTTTACCGATCAGGAACGCGCTTCCTGCCAGATACTGCCCGCCCTGTAACGCGACATCAGAGAGTTTTTTCTGGATCTGCGCGGCATTGGTCAGGTTGTGATCCGCCAGGAAGCCGCTGGCCCAGTCCGGCAGACGGTTGAAGATACCTGCGATCACTTCCGGGAACTGCGTATTGTTCTGTTGCAGCTTGGTGTAAACCATGTTCAGTTCCACCGCGAGCGAAGAAAGGATCACCATCAACGGAATAAACACGATCAGGCAGATAATGCCGAGGGTAAGGAGTGAAGCCAGCCCGTTGCGATCGCCCAGTGCGGTACGCAGTTTGTTTTTCACCGGGTTGAAAATGATGGTCAGGATCGCAGCCCAAAGAATCGCCGAGAAATAGGGCGACAGCACGTCAAAGAAAGCCCAGGTAACAAGGGCAAGGATGAGAATAAAGAAACCTTTGGTCAGTCCGTTAAATCGCATAGTGAGTCCTGGTGAAGAAGAAACTGTGTCGACTATAGAACTGATTTAAGGATTTACCAATAATTGCGCCGAAGTCGCGCCGGGTGGCTTTTTGTTGACAATCGCGGTATAACACCCTTCTTTGGATGTTTAGATGTCCATACGTTTAGAAGGTAATATGCAAACAGAACAACAAAACGGGCAGCTTAAGCGCACCATGAAAACCCGCCACCTGATTATGCTCTCGCTGGGTGGCGTTATCGGCACAGGGTTATTTTTCAATACCGGATACATCATTTCGACAACTGGCGCGGCGGGCACGCTGCTGGCGTATCTTATCGGTGCGCTGGTGGTCTGGCTGGTTATGCAATGTCTGGGCGAACTTTCCGTGGCGATGCCCGAGACCGGCGCGTTCCACGTCTACGCCGCTCGCTATCTCGGCCCGGCGACAGGGTATACCGTGGCGTGGCTCTACTGGCTTACGTGGACAGTGGCGCTGGGTTCGAGCTTTACCGCCGCCGGTTTCTGTATGCAGTACTGGTTTCCGCAGGTTCCCGTCTGGACGTGGTGCGTTGTCTTTTGCGTGGTGATTTTTGGCCTTAACGTGATTTCCACGCGCTTCTTCGCCGAAGGGGAATTCTGGTTCTCGCTGGTGAAAGTCATCACCATCATCGCCTTCATTATTCTTGGCGGCGCGGCGATCTTCGGTTTTATCCCGATGCAGGACGGTTCACCCGCGCCGGGCTTGAGCAATATCACCGCTGAAGGCTGGTTCCCGCACGGCGGTCTGCCGATCCTGATGACCATGGTGGCGGTCAACTTTGCTTTCTCGGGTACGGAGCTTATCGGCATCGCGGCAGGGGAAACGGAAAACCCGCACAAGGTTATTCCTGTCGCTATCCGCACTACCATCGCGCGGCTGATCATCTTCTTTATTGGCACCGTGTTTGTGCTGGCGGCGCTGATCCCGATGCAGCAGGCTGGCGTGGAGAAAAGCCCGTTCGTCCTGGTGTTTGAAAAGGTCGGCATTCCATATGCGGCTGATATCTTCAACTTCGTGATCCTGACGGCGATCCTCTCGGCGGCGAACTCGGGCCTGTACGCCTCTGGCCGTATGCTCTGGTCCCTGTCGAACGAGAAAACGCTGCCGCGCTGCTTTGCCCGCGTCAACAAAAACGGCGTGCCGCTGACGGCGCTCTCCGTTTCCATGCTGGGCGGCGTGCTGGCGCTGTTCTCCAGCGTGGTCGCGCCGGATACGGTGTTTGTGGCCCTGTCCGCCATTTCCGGTTTTGCGGTGGTGGCGGTGTGGATCAGCATCTGCGCGTCGCACTTCATGTTTCGTCGCCGTCACGTGCAAGCCGGGCAGCCGCTTTCGGCGTTGCAGTATCGCGCGCCATGGTATCCGCTGGTGCCCGTGCTCGGCTTCATCCTTTGCCTGGTGGCCTGCGTTGGCCTGTGGTTTGATCCCAGCCAGCGTATCGCCCTTTATTGCGGGCTTCCGTTTGTCGCCCTGTGCTATGGTGCGTACTACCTCACCCGAAATCTGACCACGCAGGAGCCTGAACATGTCGCAGAATAATCCGCTTACCGCCCTCCTTGAAAACCAGCCGTTCATTGTGCTGGATGGGGCGATGGCAACGGAGCTGGAAGCGCGCGGTTGTAACCTTGCCGACAGCCTCTGGTCGGCCAAAGTGCTGATGGAAAACCCTGAGCTGATCCGTGACGTGCACCTCGACTACTACCGCGCGGGGGCACAGGTGGCGATCACCGCCAGCTATCAGGCCACGCCTGCGGGTTTTGCCGCACGCGGGCTGGACGAGGCGCAATCCCGGGCGTTGATTGGTAAAAGCGTAGAGCTGGCACGCAAAGCACGCGAAGCATACCTGGCGGAGAACGCACAGGCGGGCACGCTGCTGGTGGCGGGGTCGGTAGGGCCTTACGGCGCGTATCTTGCCGATGGATCTGAATATCGCGGTGACTACGTGCGTCGCGCTGAAGAATTCACAGAATTCCATCGCCCGCGTGTAGAGGCGCTGTTGGATGCAGGCGCGGATCTGCTGGCCTGTGAAACGCTGCCGTCGTTCCCGGAAATAAAGGCGCTGGCCGCGTTGCTCACGGCGTATCCCCGCGCCCGGGCATGGTTCTCATTTACCCTGCGTGACAGCGAGCACCTGAGCGACGGAACGCCGCTGCGGGATGTCGTTTCTGTGCTGGAAAACTATCCGCAGGTTGTCGCGCTGGGGATCAACTGTATCGCGCTGGAAAACACCACCGCGGCGCTGACCCATCTGCACAGCCTGACGTCGCTGCCGCTGGTGGTCTACCCGAACTCGGGCGAGCATTATGATGCAGTGAGCAAAACCTGGCATCACCACGGTGAAGCCTGCGAGACGCTGGCAGGGTATTTACCGCAGTGGCTGGAAGCGGGAGCGAAGTTAATCGGCGGATGCTGTCGCACCACGCCGAAAGATATTGCTGAGCTTAACGCGCAGCGCTGAGGTCTTTGCCGGGTGGCGCTGCGCTTACCCGGACTACAAACTGCACGAACCGTAGGCCGGGTAAGCGCAGCGCCACCCGGCGAAACAACCGCACAAAACCAACTATCCTTTCCCGCTTTTTTTCTAAAAACGAATCGTCATTAGCGATTCTTTTTTATTCCTTTATCAAACTTCCCGCGCCGGAAATACTGCCTCCATAACAACAAGGGGAGCAGGCACTATGGCAATTTCATCGCGAATTACACTTCTCGGCGCACTGGCGCTGTGGGCATTTCAGGCGCAGGCGGTGGACGTCACCGTGGCGTATCAGACTTCTGCGGAACCGGCGAAAGTCGCGCAGGCGGATAACACCTTCGCCAAAGAGAGCGGGGCGAAAGTCGACTGGCGCAAGTTCGACAGCGGCGCGGCGATTGTGCGGGCGCTTGCCTCGGGCGACGTGCAGATTGGCAACCTTGGCTCCAGCCCGCTGGCCGTAGCCGCCAGCCAGCAGGTGCCGATCGAAGTCTTCCTGCTCGCCTCGCAGCTCGGAAATTCCGAAGCGCTGGTGGTGAAGAAAACCATCACCAGACCCGAAGATTTGATCGGCAAACGCATCGCGGTGCCGTTTATCTCTACTACGCATTACAGCCTGCTGGCCGCGCTGAAACACTGGGGCATTAAGCCGGGCCAGGTGCAAATCATTAACCTGCAACCTCCGGCGATTATTGCCGCCTGGCAGCGTGGCGACATCGACGGGGCATACGTCTGGGCGCCCGCCGTTAACGAGCTGGAAAAGGAGGGCACCGTGCTGACCGACTCCGAAAAAGTGGGGCAGTGGGGCGCGCCAACCCTTGATGTCTGGGTCGTACGTAAGGACTTTGCTGAAAAACACCCTGAAGTAGTGAAAGCCTTCGCCAGAAGCGCCATTGACGCCCAGCAACCCTACATCAGCAACCCGGATGAATGGCTGAAACAGCCCGCCAACCTGGAGAAACTCTCACGTCTGAGCGGCGTGCCGGAAGCGGACGTGCCGGGGCTGGTGAAAGGCAACACCTATCTGACGCCTGCGCAGCAGGTCCAGCAGCTGAACGGGCCGGTGAGCAAAGCGATTGTCGACACTGCAACGTTCCTCAAAGAGCAGGGCAAAGTACCTGCGGTGGCGGCGGATTACAGCCAGTTCGTGACCGATCGCTTTGTGAAATAAGGGGGCAGCGATGCTGAACATTACAAACCTGTCTGCCGATTACGGCGGCAAACCGGCCCTGGAAGCGATCAACCTGACGCTGGACAGCGGTGAACTGCTGGTGGTGCTGGGACCGTCCGGCTGCGGGAAAACCACGCTGCTGAACCTGATCGCCGGGTTTGTACCGTATCAGCACGGCACGATCCACCTGGAAGGGAAACGAGTAACGGGGCCGGGCGCAGAGCGAGGCGTGGTCTTTCAGAACGAAGGGCTGCTTCCGTGGCGAAACGTGCAGGAAAACGTTGCGTTTGGTCTGCAACTGGCTGGCGTAGCGCGTGAACAGCGTCTGAATACGGCGCGCGACATGCTGAAAAAGGTCGGGCTGGAGGGGGCTGAAAAACGCTTCATCTGGCAGCTTTCGGGCGGGCAGCGTCAGCGCGTCGGGATCGCCCGTGCGCTGGCGGCAAACCCACAGCTGTTGCTGCTGGACGAGCCGTTCGGGGCGCTGGATGCCTTCACCCGCGAGCAGATGCAAACCCTGCTGCTGCGCCTGTGGCACGAAACCGGCAAGCAGGTGCTGCTGATTACTCACGACATCGAAGAGGCTGTGTTTATGGCGACCGAACTGGTGCTGTTATCACCCGGGCCGGGACGCGTGCTGGAACGTTTACCGCTTGAGTTTGCCCGGCGCTACGTGGCGGGGGAGCCGGTGCGCAGCATCAAGTCCGACCCGCTGTTTATTGAACAGCGTGAGTACGTCTTAAGCCGGGTGTTTGAGCAACGGGAGGCCTTCTCATGAGCATTGTTTTCAGTGAAAAAACGCGGCGGACGCGTCTCGCCTTACGCTGGCCGTTCTCGCGCCAGCTCACGTTGAGCGTCGGCACGCTGGTGGTGTTGCTGGCGGTATGGTGGGCTGTTGCCGCGCAGCAGTGGGTCAGCCCGCTGTTTCTGCCCCCGCCAGGCCAGGTCCTGGAAAAACTGATTACCATCGCCGGGCCGCAGGGCTTTATGGATGCCACGCTCTGGCAGCATTTAGGCGCCAGTCTGACACGTATTCTGGTGGCGCTGCTGGCGGCGGTCATTATTGGCGTTCCGGTGGGGATCGCGATGGGACTGAGTCCGACGGTGCGCGGCATACTCGACCCGCTGATCGAACTTTACCGCCCGGTACCGCCTCTGGCTTACCTGCCGCTGATGGTGATCTGGTTTGGCATCGGCGAGACGTCAAAAATCTTACTGATATATCTGGCGATTTTCGCACCGGTCGCGATGTCGGCCCTGGCTGGGGTAAAGAGTGCGCAACAGGTACGCATTCGCGCGGCGCAGTCGCTGGGAGCAAGCCGCACGCAGGTGTTGCTGTTCGTCATTTTACCCGGCGCGCTGCCTGAGATTTTAACCGGGCTGCGCATTGGCCTTGGGGTGGGCTGGTCCACGCTGGTGGCGGCAGAGCTGATTGCCGCCACGCGCGGCCTGGGCTTCATGGTGCAGTCGGCGGGAGAGTTCCTGGCGACTGACGTGGTACTGGCAGGGATCGCGGTGATCGCCGCGATCGCCTTTGGATTAGAACTGGGACTGCGCGCGCTACAGCGTCGCCTGACGCCCTGGCATGGAGAAATACAATGAGTGAACGTCTGACCATTACCCCGCTGGGGCCGTACATTGGCGCACAGGTGTCAGGCCTGGACGTAACCCGTCCGCTGAGCGATAACCAGTTTGAGCAGCTGTACCATGCGGTGCTGCGCCATCAGGTGGTGTTCCTGCGCGAGCAGGCCATTACCCCACAGCAGCAGCGCGCGCTGGCCCTGCGTTTTGGCGACCTGCATATCCACCCGGTTTACCCGCATGCGGAAGGGGTGGAGGAAATCATTGTTCTGGACACCCATAACGATAACCCGCCCGATAATGACAACTGGCATACGGACGTGACCTTTATCGAGACGCCGCCCGCGGGCGCGATTCTGGCGGCAAAATTGCTGCCGGAAACCGGGGGCGATACGCTGTGGGCCAGCGGCATTGCGGCCTTTGAGGCGCTGTCCGCACCGTTCCGGGCGCTGCTGAGTGGCCTGCGAGCGGAGCATGACTTCAAAAAATCGTTCCAGGAATACAAGTACCGCAAAAGCGAAGAGGAACACCAGCGCTGGCTGGATGCGGTCGCAAAACATCCCCCGCTGCTGCATCCTGTAGTGCGTACCCATCCGGTCACGGGGAAACAGGCGCTGTTTGTGAACGAAGGGTTCACCACGCGCATTGTGGACGTCGCGGAAAAAGAGAGTGAGGCGCTGCTCGGCTTCCTGTTTGCGCATATCACTAAACCGGAATTTCAGGTGCGCTGGCGCTGGCAGGAGAACGATCTGGCGATCTGGGATAACCGCGTGACGCAGCACTATGCGAATGCGGATTACCTGCCGCAGCGAAGGATTATGCAGCGGGCGACGATTTTGGGGGATAAGCCGTATTATCGTGCGCTTTGAGCCCCTCACCCTAACCCTCTCCCCAAAGGGGCGAGGGGACTGTCCGGTGCGGTTTTCACCCTCTCCCTTTTAGGGAGAGGGCTGGGGTGAGGGTGTTAAATGTGCTTCTATATACCGCTGATAGCGGTTCGCCTTCAGGTAACACAAATCCACCAGCACCAGCCCGTCAACGCAGTTGTTGAACGCCGGGTCGCTGCCAAAATCAATAAACTGCACGCCGCCTGGCTCGCATAGCTCGGAATACTGTTTATAGAGCGGCGGAATGCCGCAACCCAGGTTGCCGAGCAGCGTTTTCAGCTTTGTCAGATCGTCCACGTAATCCACCCCGCCAAATTGCGCCAGTACGTCCGGAAGTGAGGCCGGGTAGGGTTGACGCGAAGCGGCTAACGGATGGCTGGCCGGGAACCACAGGCGGTAAAAGGCGACCAGCAGATCCCGTGCCGCAGGCGGCAGGCCACCGGAAATAGACACCGGGCCAAACAGGTAGCGGTAGTGCGGATAGCGCGCCAGATAGGCGCCAATGCCTGACCACAGATAGTCCAGACCGCGACGTCCCCAGTAGCGCGGCTGTATAAAGCTTCGTCCCAGCTCAATGCCGTGCTCCAGTATGTCCTGCATCCTTTCGTCGTAGTGGAACAGGCTGTAGCTGTATAACCCCTCGACGCCGCGCTTTTCCACCTGCATGGCCGTTGGCATAAAACGGTACGCGCCGACAATCTCCAGGTCATCGTCATCCCACAGAATGAGATGCAGATAGTCATCATCGTAGCTGTCGGTATCCCGGCGCTTCCCGCTGCCTTCCTCCACGGCACGAAAGGCAATCTCGCGCAGCCGCCCCAGCTCGCGCAGCAAAGGCGCCTCTTCCTGCCCGTTGCGTTGCCAAAGATAGATGGTCTTACCATCGCTGGTTTTGCCCAGACACTCGGCCTGCGCCAGTTCGCGCTTCAGCGTGGCCCTGTCTTCCGGGCGGGCAATGGCGCACTGGGTTTTAAAGACGCCAGGCAATCCCTTGCCAAGACGTATCACGTGCTGACGGCACTGCTCGGCCATCTCACGCGATGAAAGGGTAGCGCTAAAGCGGTCATTCCAGGCAATCTGCTGGCCGATTTTGATCGGCAGCTGGCTGTGACGGCGGCGAAACATCTGTTGCATCAGCAGCAGCATGGAAATCGTAGGTGAGACCAGCGTGCTGGCATAAAACAACACGCTGTTGTGCGCCTGAATATGTACCGGGAGTAGCGGCACACGCAGTTTGCTGGCTAGCTTGAAAAAGCCCGGATGCCATTTTTTATCGCGGATGCCTTTGCGCGTTGGGCGGGAGACTTCGCCCGCCGGAAAGAAGATCAGCACACCGGCGTTTTGCAGATGCTGTTCCATCTGCATCAGAGACGCTTTTGCGGTTCTGCCGCCCATATTATCCACGGGGATAAACAATGAACTCAGAGGCTCAAGGTGGGACAGCATCCTGTTGGTGACAACCCGGACGTCGCGGCGTACGCGGGAAACGGCGTACAGCAGCGCCAGCCCATCCAGGGTGCCCGTCGGGTGGTTAGCTATCACTATGAGTGGGCCGTGTTCGGGGATTTGTTCGAGATCGCGGGCGGAAACGGAGCAGAGAATATCAAGGTGTTCCAGAACTTGCTCCACCATATCCAGCCCTTTCAGGTGACGGTGGCTGGCGGCAAACTGCTGAAATTCGTCTTCGTGGAGCAGTCTTTTTAACAGACTTTTTTGCCAGGGTGCGGGCCTCGCCTGAGGCCAAAGGTCATCAAGAACGCTGTCGAGACTAAACATTGATCACTCCTCCTGCCGTCTTGCCCAGACAGTAGAAGGAGCAGATGTCGGTTGTATTGCAGTTTGGTGAAGATTAACGGAGGATTTTTTTCTCAGCGAGATCCAGCGCGAAATAGCTGAAGATCAGATCCGCGCCCGCGCGCTTGATCGCACCGAGGCTTTCCAGGATCACTTTCTCTTCGTCGATGGCACCCGCCTGCGCGGCGAATTTGATCATCGCGTACTCGCCGCTCACCTGGTATGCGCCCAGCGGCAGTTCGGAGCGTTCGCGAATGTCGCGCAGGATATCCAGATACGCGCCCGCCGGTTTCACCATCAGGCAGTCTGCGCCCTGCGCTTCATCGAGCAGAGATTCACGAATCGCTTCGCGGCGGTTCAGCGGGTTCATCTGATAGGTTTTACGATCCCCTTTCAGCGCCGTGCCCGCAGCTTCACGGAATGGGCCGTAGAAAGAGGAGGCAAATTTGGTGGAGTAGGACATGATGGCGGTATCGGTGAAGCCCGCAGCGTCCAGCGCCTGGCGGATCGCCTGTACCTGCCCATCCATTGCCGCAGAAGGCGCAATGAAATCCGCACCCGCAGCGGCGGCAACTACCGCCTGCTTGCCAAGGTTCAGCAGGGTCGCATCGTTGTCCACGCCGTGATCGCACAGCACACCGCAGTGGCCATGAGAGGTGTATTCGCAGAAGCAGGTATCGGACATGACAATCATCTCCGGCACAGTCTCTTTACAGATGCGCGACATACGGGCGACAAGGCCGTCTTCTTTCCAGGCATCGCTGCCGGTCGCGTCAGTGTGGTGGGAGATGCCGAACGTCATCACCGAGCGGATCCCCGCATTCGCAATGCGTTCAATCTCGCGGGCCAGATGCTTTTCAGGAATGCGCATCACGCCGGGCATCGCGTCGATGGCTTTGTAGTCATCGATCTCTTCTTCAACAAAAATCGGCAACACCAGATCGTTTAAGGTCAGTGTTGTCTCTTCAAACATGGCGCGCAGTGCGGGTGACTTGCGCAGGCGACGGGGACGTGCAATTAAATCGGTCATGGTATGCCTGATGTTTGTGGAACAAAGAGGGACAGTGTACCTGAAAGTGGGGGGGAGGTGCTTTACTAAAGTGGGCTTTTTGATTTTGCAACATGCGCCACGGCTCGCAGCAATACATTTATTAACCGGGGAATTAATTTGGCTTTTTAGACGCGTAGAGATATTGGCGTTATTTCTGTATTGAAGTGAAAGTATCATTATAAATGATCTATTATTTTTTATTATATTTTCACAGCCAATGGAATAATCGTTCAAGGTGCTGATTTTAAGATTTTTATTTATAATGTCTGATATAAAATCGGGTAGGAGATCTTATTTGTCTGAATGCGGACTTAATGGAATCATTCATTGAACCTTTTTGAAGTGAAACTGCATAATTCCTTCCGCAATTAAACATTGCCAAATGATTTGATGGACAAACTTGCTTACGTCCCTGAGGAGGGATGACCCAATGCAAACATGGAAAAAGAAACTGGTTGTATCTCAACTTGCATTAGCCTGCACCCTGGCTATCGCTTCTCAGGCCAATGCGAAAGATATATCAGGAACGACATATAATACTTTTGGATATGACAATACGGCGTCCACGCCGTGGTTTAATGGCTACGCTGACTGGGATTATTCAGACGCCAGACATGACGGTGATATTTATCCGGTCGTGAATAAATCAACCGTGAACGGGGTTATTTCGACATACTATCTGGATGATGGTGTCAATGGCCGTGCGAACACGCTGAGTATTTCTAACAGCACCATTAACGGCATGATCACGTCAGAGTGTATGACCACGACGTGTGCAGATGGTACGGATACCGACGGCACCCGTCATACCCAGTATGATCGTTTTGGCCTGACTGTTGATAACTCCACCATCAACGATACCTACGAGCATTACGCGTATGATGTCGTCAATGGCGAAACCTCAGAAACGCATTATCTGGACACCTATGGTCTGGGTAACGCCATCACCCTGGACGTAGAATCTGATATCGTTATTCAGAACAATTCCCACGTCGCGGGTATCACACTGACGCAGGGTTATCATGAACTGGATAACACGCCATACGACGGTGTTGAAGGCGTGGCAAACAACAGCAATATCTTTACCGATACGCTGGTGGTAAAAGACTCCGTGCTGACCTCTGGCGCGTATAGCGATCTGGGTACCAGCGGCTTCTATGGTCAAACGGCGAAGCCGAGTGACTACGGTGAAACCAACGCCACGGCTGCGGATGATGCGGCGCTGATCGTTGCGGCCAGCGCGTCTGATAACGCCATGCAGACCACCGCCACCTTCGATCACTCTACCATTACCGGCGATATCCTTTTCGCCAGCACCTTTGATAACAACTTCTACGAGAATGGCGATCCGGCAACGGATACCACCAATGACGGTGTCTATAACCCAACGACCAACGGCTGGGATGATACCGACAAGCTGGATGTCACGCTGACCAACGGCAGCAAATGGGTGGGTGCCGCGCAGTCCAGCGTTGAAGCCATCGGCACGGCGCAAATGTATGGTGAAGGCTACAGCGAAGTAGACTGGCACACGCTTTCTCCAAACAGCATCTGGCCTGATTCTACCTTCGACAGCAACGGTCACGTAGCGGGCGAAGAGGTGTATCAGAGCGGCCTGTTCAACGTGGCGCTGAATAACGGTTCCGAGTGGGATACCCGTAAGATCTCCAACATCGACGCGCTGACGGTGAACAACCAGTCTCAGGTCAATGTTGAAAACTCCGGCCTGCTGGCGGATTCCATCACCCTGACCAATGCGTCTGAGCTGAATATTGGCGACAGCGGTGGGGTAGCAACCGACAGCCTGTATCTGGACAGCGGCAGCCGTGCGGCACTGACTGAAGAGACCGCAGAGCTGTATGCCAACACCATTACCGTGGACAACGGTGCGGAGCTGGCGCTGGGTCTGGGTCAGGTTGATACGCACAACATGGTGCTGACCGACGGCGGTGTGCTCAACGTCGCCAGCCGCGATTATGTGCTGAACAGCGACCTGGACAACGCTCGCTATATCACCAACGATCGCTATAAAACGGGCTACGACTATGGTGTTGTTGCGCTGAACTCTGACGGTCACCTGGCGGTGAACGGTGATGTTGCCGGTAACTATAAAGTGCGCATCGATGATGCAACTGGCGCAGGCTCTGTTGCTGACTACAAAAACAAAGAGATCGTTCGCGTCTATGACAATAATGCGGGTACTGCTGCCAGCTTTACTGCGGCAAATAAAGCCGATTTAGGGGCTTACACCTATCAGGCGCAGCAGAAGGGCGACACCGTTGTTCTCCAGCAGGAAGAGCTGACTGACTACGCCAACATGGCGCTGAGCATCCCTTCAGCTAATACCAACATCTGGAATCTGCAACAGGATACCGTGGGTACGCGTCTGACCAACAGCCGTCACGGCCTGGCGGATAACGGCGGAGCGTGGGTGAGCTATTTTGGCGGCAACTTTGACGCAGATAATGGCACCGTTAGCTACGATCAGGACGTAAGCGGCATTATGGTTGGTCTGGATACTCAGATCGACGGTAATAACGCGAAGTGGATTGTCGGTGGTGCGGCTGGTTTCGCGAAGGGTGATATCAGCGATCGTACGGGTCAGGTCGATCAGGATAGCCAGACTGCGATGATCTACGCGTCGGAGAAGTTCATGAACGACATCTTCCTCGACAGCTCCCTGAGCTACACCCGCTTCAACAATGACCTCTCTGCCACCATGAGCAACGGTCAATATGTTGACGGTAATACGACGACTGACGCCGTTGGTTTCGGGATGAAGCTGGGCTATGACTGGAAACCCAACCTGTCTGGCTACGTCACGCCTTACGCGGCGATCTCTGGCCTGTTCCAGTCCGGTGATGACTATCAGTTAAGCAACGACATGCGTATCGATGGCCAGTCTTACGACAGTATGCGTTATGAACTGGGCGTAGATGCAGGTTATACCTTCAACTACGGCGGCGAGCAGGCGTTAACGCCTTACTTCAAACTGGCTTACGTGTATGACGATGCCGACAACAATGCTGACATCAACAATGACAGCATTGATAACGGCGTGGAAGGCTCTGCGGTTCGCGTGGGACTGGGCACGCAGTTCAGCTTCACGAAAAACTTCAGTGCTTACACTGATGCGACCTATCTGGGCGGCGGCGACGTTGACCAGAACTGGGGTGCAAACCTGGGTGTGAAATACACCTGGTAAAATAGAAAGCGCGGGGGATTTTACCCCCGCTTTTTTATATGGTTTAAAAATAATAAAGAACCGACAGATACAGATGACTTGAGGTATGCATGAACGTTAATGCGAAACCACTTTCTGAATTAAGCCGGCTCATAACGTGTCTGGAAGTCGCCGGTACCCTTTTTAAGAACGATCCACAGCAATTAATAACAACCGGTAATAATAATGATGATGAGCCATCCACCTTTGTAATACAATCCGGACTTGTCGCCGTCCACCGTAAATCTGATGAACTTCTTGTGGGGATCGCACGGGCACCTTTTATTTATGGTTTAAGCGCATGGATAAATGACAGCTATCTGGAATATTCCCTGATGGCACAAACGCCCTGTTCCGGATTTTATTTACCCGCCTCTCGCGCGTGTCAACTTATTCAGCAACAGCATCTCTGGCAGGATGCTTTCTGCTGGCTGTCCTGGATTAACCATATTCTCGGGAAGCGTGATACGCAGCTGGTCGGAAATAATTCCTATAGCCAGATCCGGGCGATGCTGATCAATATGGCCGAGTGGGATGACACGCTGCGTTCAAAAATTGGCGTTATGAATCATATTCAGCGTAGCACGCGTATTTCACGCTCGGTTGTTGCAGAAGTTTTGGCGGCGCTGCGGCAGGGGAACTATATCAATATGAGCCGGGGCAAACTGGTCAGTATCAACCGTTTGCCCACGGACTATTGAGGCTAGTTCGAGGCCGTAAGAACCTGCGCTTTATTGGCGCTCAGTTCGGCGACCAGGTTATTCACGCCATCGCTCATATTCACGAAGCGTGTGTTCGGGGAGCGGGTGACCACCACAAACGCTCCCACGTTTGATTGCGGAATCATCGCCATGTAGGTGATGAATCCGCCACCCCCGCCGGTTTTTTGAATAATCCCCGGTCGGCCATCTTTTGGTGCCATATACACCCAGCCCATGCCGAGGGCATCGGCTTTGCCGGGAACATCCATGCCAATGACGCGGCGGAGCTGAGCGCGCTGGTAGATGAGCGTCTGCATACGATCGGCCTGATTGCTGCGCGCGTAAAAATCCGAAGAGAGGAACTGCTGCATCCAGCGCATCATGTCGCCAGGCGTGGAGTAAACGCCACCGCTGCCAATGGCTGCCAGCGTGTTGTTACACGGGCTGGCCCCTTTTTCCGCCACCATCAGGCGCTTGCACTGATCCGGGGAGGGGGTGTAGGTGGTATCTTTCATTCCGAGCGGACGCGTGATCTGCTCTTCAAACAGTTGAGGGTAGGGTTTACCTGAGGCCGTCGCTAAAGCGTCGGCCAGCAGATCAAACGCCAGGTTAGAATAACCCGCCTGCGAGCCAGGGGCTGATTTCAGGGTGGCGGTGCTCAGGTAGTTCCAGCGCTGCTCGCGGGTTGGCCAGACAAAGACGGGGCGATGCGCAGCGCCACCAGGCTGTTCTCGCGGCAGGGCGCTGGTATGGGTCGCCAGGTTCACCAGTCTGATCGGCGTTCCCTGATATGTCGGCACGCGAGCGCCGGGCGGCGCGTATTTGCTGAGCGGATCGTCGAGTTTCACCACGCCCTGATCGAGCAGTTTCACCAGCATTTCGCTGGTCATCAGCTTGGTTATCGACGCCACGCGGATCACGGAATCCAGCTGCGGGCGAACGTTATTTCCCGGTCGTGTTTCACCGAAGCTGCGAAACACTCGCTGGTTACCGTCGATCACCACCAGCGCCATTCCCGTCGCACCGCTGCCGTAATAAATGAGGTTTGCGTAGCGATCGGCAATGTCAGAGGCCAGAACCGGGGCCGTCAGAGGCTGTGCTGCCTGAGCGGTGGACAGGCTCACCGCACACAGCGCGGCGAAAGAGAGCAGACAACGTTTCAACGAAAAGCATCCATCAAGTGAATAAGGAAAGTTACGGGTATTTATACTACTAATCGGTGTCGGGCAATGGCCCGATTTGCATAACGATAGCGAGAAAAACGTAACCGTGGGTAAATTTGAACAATTTACTTGCGGCGTGGCTCCCATTTTGTGACATCGACCGTATGATAGACGCTACGATCGCTGTTGCGAATGAAACGCACCGAAACAATTCCTGAAGCCGGAAAGCGAACTAATAATTCACCCGCAGGTCTGACTTTTTTGCCTGAACCGGTAGGCTGGCACGGGCAAGGTTTCGTGTGGCGATATGTTGAACACAGCAACAGCCATAACAACAAGAAGGAAGCACAATGTTTAAGTCTTTTTTCCCAAAGCCGGGGCCATTTTTCCTGTCGGCATTTATTTGGGCACTGCTGGCTGTCATTTTCTGGCAGGCCGGTGGCGGCGCGTGGCTGACCCGTCTTACGGGCGCGACGGGCGACATTCCCATTAGCGCAGCGCGCTTCTGGTCCATGAGCTATCTGCTTTTCTACGCTTACTACGTGCTCTGCGTAGGGCTTTTCGCCATGTTCTGGTTCGTCTATTCTCCTCACCGCTGGCAATACTGGTCGATTCTCGGCACGTCATTAATCATCTTTGTCACCTGGTTCCTGGTGGAAGTGGGCGTAGCAGTTAACGCCTGGTATGCGCCGTTTTACGATCTGATCCAGACGGCGCTGAGTTCGCCGCACAAAGTGACCATAAATCAGTTCTACCATGAGGTGGGGATCTTCCTCGGCATCGCCCTGATCGCCGTGGTGATCGGCGTGATGAATAACTTTTTCGTCAGCCACTACGTGTTCCGCTGGCGTACCGCGATGAATGAACACTATATGGCGCACTGGCAGCACCTGCGTCATATCGAAGGTGCCGCACAGCGTGTGCAGGAAGACACCATGCGTTTTGCCTCTACGCTGGAAGATATGGGCGTGAGCTTTATCAATGCCATCATGACGCTAATCGCCTTCCTGCCGGTGCTGGTGACGCTCTCGTCGCACGTTCCGGAGCTGCCGATTGTCGGCCATCTGCCATACGGCCTGGTGATCGCCGCGATTGTCTGGTCACTGATGGGGACGGGGCTGCTGGCGGTCGTGGGGATCAAGCTGCCGGGGCTGGAGTTTAAAAACCAGCGTGTGGAAGCAGCCTACCGTAAAGAGCTGGTGTATGGCGAAGATGATGCCAACCGTGCGTCACCGCCTACCGTGCGCGAGCTGTTTGGCGCTGTACGTCGTAACTACTTCCGCCTCTATTTCCATTACATGTATTTCAATATTGCGCGCATTCTTTATCTTCAGGTTGATAACGTTTTCGGGTTGTTCCTGCTGTTCCCGTCCATCGTTGCGGGTACGATTACGCTCGGTCTGATGACCCAGATCACCAACGTCTTTGGTCAGGTTCGCGGTTCGTTCCAGTACCTGATTAGCTCCTGGACTACGCTGGTGGAGCTGATGTCCATCTACAAACGTTTACGCAGTTTCGAGCGTGAGCTGGACGATAAGGACTTGCAGGAAGTCACCCATACATTAGGTTAAAAAAGGAATTGCTATGCCATTTGCCGTACCACGTGCATTACCGCTGACGTTACTTGCCGCCTTCGTGCTGGCGGGCTGTGCCGAAAAAGGGGCCGCCCCGCTCAAAGAAGGGGAGAAGCCCGTTGATGTGGCGAGCGTGGTGCGGCAAAAAATGCCCGCCAGCGTGAAGGATCGCAGTGCGTGGGCTGATGCGCTGGCCACAACCTTCAAAAGTCAGAAGATCGCGCCCACTGAGGAGAATATCTGCTCGGTGCTGGCGGTGGCGCAGCAGGAATCGATGTATCAGTCCGATCCTGTCGTGCCTGGCCTGAACAAAATCGCCTGGAAGGAGATCGACCGCCGGGCCGAGTCGATGCATATCCCGGTTTTCCTGGTGCATACCGCCCTTAAAATCACCTCGCCAAACGGTAAAAGCTACAGCGAACGGCTGGATACGGTGAAAACCGAGAAACAGCTCAGCGCCATTTTCGATGATTTCATCAATATGGTGCCGATGGGGCAGAAGCTGTTTGGCTCGCTGAATCCGGTGCATACCGGCGGTCCGATGCAGGTCAGTATCGCCTTCGCGGAAAAACATACCGATGGTTATCCGTGGGATATCGACGGTACGGTGCGTCAGGAGGTCTTCTCCCTGCGCGGTGGACTGTGGTTTGGGACGTATCACTTGCTGAATTATCCGGCCAGTTACGATAAACCGCTGTATCGTTTTGCGGACTTTAACGCGGGCTGGTACGCCAGCCGAAATGCGGCCTTCCAGAATGCTGTAAGCCGCGCCAGCGGTGTCAAGCTCGCCCTCGACGGCGATCTCATTGCCTACGGCAGCAGTGAGGCCGGAACCACCGAACGTGCGGTACGAAAGCTTTCGACGACGCTGGAGATGAGCAACAGCGACATTCGCCGACAGCTGGAGAAGGGCGACAGCCTGGCGTTTGAGAAAACGGATCTGTATAAGCAGGTCTTTGCGCTGGCCGAGAAGAAAAGTGGAAAGGCATTACCAAGAGCGATTCTGCCAGGCATTCAGCTTGAAAGCCCGAAGATCACGCGTAACCTGACGACCGCCTGGTTCGCGAAACGCGTGGACGATCGTCGGGCTCGCTGTATGGGACTGTAATCAGTGGCGACTGCGCCAGCGCAGGACGAGCGCAATCACGCCTAAAACCATGCTGCCCGCGAGGAAGGGAATGAGTCCGAATACGGTGCTCACGCCTAAGCCGATTTCAACGCGCGGGCGGCCTGTATCCTGAACCTGCATCAGATGCTCATACACGCCAGGGGCATGCACCAGCATGTTCAGCAGTTGGGTACCTGCCCAGAAACAAAACAGAACAAACAGGGCATAGGCAATATTCCCCGCTGTGGAGGTTTTTGGTTGTTTTCCGCCAAAAATCGGTTTCGACAATGTAAAGTCTGCCATAAGACCTCCCGAAAATAACACTCTGTTTTAATACGCGTCGTACAGGGTGAGTGTGACAGGTCATAGCATTTGTCAATATCAGAATCGTGGGAAATTCGGCTCAGGATTCCTCCTGGATTGTCGATTTCTGCATCACGTCACAAATTGATAACATAAGTGAAACTGCGCTGCATTTCAGAATTTACGTATCCGCCACAGACGCTTTCATCAAACTGTGAGAGGATAGTTTTTTTTCTGCCGGAGTTGTCATGAAGCTCACTTCCAAACTACGCCGTGACTGGCATTACTACGCCTTTGCGATCGGGCTGATCTTTATTCTCAACGGTGTTGTCGGGCTGCTGGGATTTGAAGCGAAAGGCTGGCAAACCTATGCGGTTGGGCTGGTGACCTGGGTAATCAGTTTCTGGCTGGCGGGATTCATTATCCGCCGTCGTCCCGATGAGACGACGGCGGCAGAGAAAGCCGACTAACCGTTAGTTAACGGAACTTTTCAGGGCGCTGTCAGCGGCGTGACGCTCCAGCGCCAGTTCAATCAGGCGGGTGATCAGTTCCTGATAGCTTATCCCGCTGGCCTGCCACAGTTTCGGGTACATACTGATATTGGTAAAGCCCGGCAAGGTGTTGATTTCGTTAATCACCACTTCGTTATCCGGCGTCAGAAACACGTCGACGCGCGCCATCCCACTGCATCCCAGCGCCTGCCAGGCTTCAATGGCGATCGCCCGGATCCTGTCGTTAACGTCAGGATCGAGCGCGGCGGGCACCACAACCTGAGCACCTTTGTCGTCAATATATTTGGTGTCGTAGGAATAGAAGTCACTGTTCAGCACCACTTCACCGCAGGTACTTGCCTGGGGGAAATCGTTGCCGAGTACGGCGCATTCAATTTCACGGCCGTTAATTCCCTGCTCAACCACCACCTTATGGTCAAACTCGAAGGCCAGACGAACGGCATCGTTAAACTGCGCTTCGCTGGTGACTTTGCTCACGCCGACGGACGAGCCCTGATTCGCCGGTTTCACGAACAGCGGCAGGCCGAGTTGCGCCTGGATCTGCGCGAAGCTGTGTTTATCGCGGTTGGCGCGGGTGAGCGTCACGAACGGCGCAATATTCAGACCGGCGTCGCGCAGCAAACGTTTAGTGACGTCTTTATCCATGCAGGCGGCAGAGCCCAGCACATCGGAGCCGACAAACGGCAGGTTCGCCATCCGCAACATACCTTGCAGAGAGCCGTCTTCTCCCAGCGTGCCGTGAACGATGGGGAACACCACGTCAATCTGTGCCAGCGCCTGCGCGTTTCCGGCATCGATAAGCTGTCCCTGTGCCACGCCCGGTACCGTTGCGACGCTGATATCAGAAGGATTAAGGGCGATGTGCGCCGGATCGTCAGCATGTAACAGATACTGGCTGGCATCGTTCACATGCCACTGGCCCTGTTTATCAATGCCCAGCAGCACCACGTCAAAACGGCTTTTATCAATCGCATCAACGATATTTTTAGCCGACTGCAATGACACCTCGTGCTCTGCCGATTTTCCCCCAAAGACAATACCTACGCGCTGCTTTGCCATCTCACTCTCTTCCAGTCTGACGAAAAGCCAATAACATACCACGATGCCCGGCGGGTTTCGCGGCCTTCTGCCATAATGTTTTGAGGGATGTTGAAGGGGGGCGCGTGAAAGGAAAAAGTCTGCTTATTCTTATCATTATTGCCGGGATCGCCACGGTGGGCTACCGCTGGTTGCCGCCGCATTACAACCCTTTCGTGCCGCTTACGCTTGACGATCCGCCCGGAAAAATAACCCAGTTTAAACTTCGACGTTTAACACCGCAGGCATGCGAAAGCCTGTTAGCGCAGGCGAATCAACGTCGGCTTATCCGTACCCAGGCTGTCGCTGACAGCGCCGGTGAGTGTCCGCTGAGTAACGTGGTGCGCGTGCGCGATTTTGGCCCGGTGAGCCTGAACAGCAGCTTTCTGGCCAGTTGCCCCCTGGCGTTAAGCTCGGCGTTGTTTGTCAGCCAGCAGGCCCGGCCGCTCACCAAAACCTGGACCGGAAGCGAGCTGACGCGTATTGAACATCTGGGTAGCTTCGCCTGCCGTAATATCTACAGCCGCCCGGATGCGCGGCGCAGTGAACATGCCACGGCCGATGCGCTCGATATCAGCGCTTTCAGGCTGGCAAATGGACAGCGCGTTACCGTCCTGAACGGCTGGAAAGCGGAAAAGACGCAGCCCTGGCTACAGGCCCTGCTCTCGGCAAGCTGTGGCTATTACGGTAACGGTCTGGGGCCGGACTATAATGCCGCCCATGCCAACCATTTCCATCTGGGGATGCGCGGCTATGGATTATGTCGATGAAGCATAATCTTCCGCCGAAAATTGGATAAATTGTGACTTATTTCACAAATATGATGACTGGGAAGATAAAACACCAAAGTCTGCAAGTCCGCATCTCTGGCGCTATGTCAATGCGCGTAACTTGCTAATCTGTCGGCGAATTCGCCTAAAAATGAAGACTATTTCTGTTATGGAATCCTGGAAAGTTAACCTCATTTCCGTCTGGTTCGGCTGCTTCTTCACCGGACTGGCTATCAGCCAGATATTGCCCTTCCTGCCGCTGTACGTGTCGCAGCTGGGGGTCACTTCCCATGAAGCGCTCTCTATGTGGTCCGGCCTGACGTTCAGCGTGACGTTTCTGGTGTCCGCCATTGTGTCGCCGATGTGGGGCAGCCTGGCGGATCGCAAGGGGCGCAAGCTGATGTTGCTCCGCGCCTCGCTGGGGATGGCGATAGCCATTTTGCTCCAGGCCTTCGCGACTAACGTCTGGCAGCTGTTTATTCTGCGGGCGATAATGGGGCTGACTTCCGGGTACATTCCCAATGCCATGGCGCTGGTGGCCTCACAGGTGCCGCGTGAGCGGAGCGGCTGGGCACTGAGCACGCTTTCCACCGCCCAGATCAGCGGGGTAATTGGCGGCCCGCTGCTCGGCGGCTTCCTGGCTGACCATGTCGGGCTACGTGCGGTCTTTATCATTACCGCCATCCTGCTGACGATCAGCTTCCTGGTTACCCTTTTTCTGATCAAAGAGGGCGGACGACCGGTTGTCAGCAAATCCGAACGCCTGAGCGGAAAGGCGGTTTTCGCCTCGCTGCCTTATCCAGGCCTGATGATTAGCCTCTTTGTGACGACAATGGTGATCCAGCTCTGCAACGGCTCGGTGGGGCCGATTCTGGCGCTGTTTATCAAGTCGATGGAGCCGGACAGCAGCAACATTGCGTTTCTGAGCGGGATGATTGCCGCCGTGCCTGGCGTGTCGGCGCTCATGTCCGCTCCGCGTCTGGGGAAACTGGGCGACAGGATCGGTACGGCACGTATTCTGATGGCAACGCTCATCATTGCCGTGATCCTCTTCTTCGCCATGTCGTTCGTCACCACACCCCTTCAGCTCGGTATCCTGCGCTTCCTGCTTGGCTTTGCGGATGGTGCCATGCTGCCCGCTGTTCAGACGCTGCTGGTGAAATATTCCAGTGACCAGGTCACCGGCCGCATTTTTGGCTACAACCAGTCGTTCATGTATTTAGGCAACGTAGCGGGTCCGCTTATTGGCGCCTCGGTCTCGGCGATGGCGGGTTTCCGCTGGGTATTTGCCGCGACGGCGGTGGTGGTACTTCTGAATATTATTCAACTGGCCTTTGCCTTGCGCCGTCGCAGGCAAATCGCTGAGTCAAAGTCGGCCCGGTAAACGCGATAATATATTATTTATTCTTATGAACGCCGCATTTTTATATAACGAAATGCGGCGCCTTTGTTTTAGAAAAACGTTTCGCTTTCGCTTCGAAATATCTTTTTTGGCAGCGATGTCACTTTTGCATAAGATAAAGCTAATCCATGCTTTTCATTATTCAGTGAGGGTGTTAATTTCAGTGGAAATCACATAAGGAAATAGCACCATGAAAAATCTCATTGCTGAGTTGTTGGTTAAGCTTGCCCAAAAGGAAGAAGAGTCGAAAGAGCTGGTAGCCCAGGTTGAGGCGCTGGAAATCGTTGTGACGGCGCTGCTGCGACAGATGGCAAAGCCGGAACAGGAGGCGTTGATCGACAACGTTGAAGGCGCGCTGGAAAAAGCGCGTCCTGATTCACAGGTGCCTGCGGAAGATGCGGAGCTGCTTCAGCAATACGTAAAGAAGCTTTTAAGGCATCCTCGCAGCTAAACTGCCTGAGGTGAAATGACGTGTCACAGAATTGTCATGCAGGATGCCTGGCGTCGCTCTGTTTTTATTTTCACACATTTTTTCAGGGGAAATTAAATTGAGGCAGAGCACACTTTTCACCGCATAATTTCCGCTATTAATTATCGCCTCCCCCTGGGGAAACCGATTAACGATCATTGTGCCGCGACGGGACTGAAATAATCGGGAAACCCGGCGAAAATCAGGGGCGCAGGGTGGTTTTTTTTCCGTAACGAACCAGACTTAACGTGGAACTTCACATAAAGGATGGTGCAATGAAAACAACAATACTGGTTACCCTGCTCTCTGGACTGTGCCTGGTCGCCTCAGCACACGCGGAAGAGAAAACGTTAACGCCCCAGCAGCAACGCATGACAACCTGTAACCAACAGGCGACATCGCAAAGTCTGAAAGGGGATGCCCGTAAAACGTATATGAGCGACTGCCTTAAAAATGGTGCGACCAAACCAGGTGAAAAAAGCCTGACCCCGCAGCAGCAAAAAATGCGCGAGTGCAACGCCCAGGCGACACAGCAGATGCTGAAAGGGGACGATCGCAGCAAGTTCATGAGCGCGTGCCTGAAGAAACAGGCGTAGTGCGAACGGGTGAGTCACGGCGGTGGCTCACCCAAAATTTCATACTTTCCCCGCTAACCCCCTCTCTATAATTTGGGAAAATGTTTCAGAATATTCCCAAAAATGATGAATGATGAGTTTTATGACACTCACGAGAACATTCGGGAAGCGTGGTACCAGCAGCTTTCTCAGGATGATTCATACCGTTCCGGTCTGCGATTTGCCCGGCGAATACGACTGGCACGCATCGTGGGTCTGGCGGCGCTGTTTGTTCCGCTTGCCAGCGTTCTGGTAAGTCAGTTTCTTTCCGGTGTCTGGTGGTTATTGCTGGTGGGCTGGGTCTTTGTCTGGCCCCATCTGGCCTGGCAGCTGGCTTTTCGTTCGGCTGAACCCCACAGCAGGGAAGTCGTTAATCTGAAAGTCGATGCCATCGTTGCTGGCGTCTGGATGGGGCTGACAGGATGCAATGCGCTGCCAGCGGCGGCGCTGATCGTGATGATCGGCATGAACATGATGGGATCGGGGGGATGCCGGTTATTTCTGTCAGGAGTCGCACTGCTTGCCCTGTCTGCCCTGCTCACCGTGCAATTCACGGGCACGCCTGTGGTATTGACCTCTGAACCGCTGACGTTGTGGCTGACGCTTCCCGTGCTGATGGTTTACCCCATGCTGTTTGCCTGGCTGAGTCACCGCACGGCGATCCGGCTGGCAGAGCATAAACGTCGGCTTGAGCTGATGAGTACCCGCGACGGAATGACCGGCGTGTTCAACCGCCGTCACTGGGAAACGCTTTTGCGTAATGAATTTGAGACCTGCCGTCGCAGTCATCGACAGGCGACGATACTGCTCATCGATATCGATCACTTTAAGACGATCAACGACACCTGGGGGCATGACGTGGGAGATGAAGCGATTGTCGCCATCACGCGCCAGCTTCAGCTGACCCTGCGCTCAGGCGATTATATTGGCCGCTTCGGAGGGGATGAGTTTGCGGTGATTATGTCCGGCACGCCTGCCGACAGCGCGATTGCTGCTATGTCGCGCGTCCATGAACGGCTGGTCAACATGCCGCTGCACGGCGCGCCAATGGCGAGGTTGTGTATCAGCGTTGGGGTTGCCCCCTGGGGCGCACAGTTCACCCACTATCGCGAATGGCTAAAGGCGGCAGACGTGGCCCTTTATAAAGCCAAAAATGCCGGACGGGGCCGCACCGAAGTGGCCGCCTGACGCCCGGCATGACGCATCAGGACTTACTCAGCTTCTCTGATTTTTCCATGCATTTTTCCATCGCTTCGATCACGGCGGAGCGGAACCCGCGATCTTCCAGCACGCGCACGGCTTCAATGGTTGTGCCACCCGGCGAGCACACCATATCTTTCAGTTCGCCCGGATGTTTACCCGTTTCCAGCACCATTTTGGCCGAGCCCATCACCGCCTGCGCCGCAAATTTGTAGGCCTGCGCGCGCGGCATACCGCCCAGCACGGCGGCATCGGCCATGGCTTCGATAAACATAAAGACATACGCCGGGGCAGAGCCGCTCACGCCGACAACCGGGTGGATCATCGGTTCGGCAATCACTTCGGCTTCGCCAAAGCAGCGGAAAATATTCAGTACATCCGCCACGTCTTCAGATGTGACCAGCGCGTTCGGGGTAACGGAGGTCATACCGGCATTCACCAGCGACGGGGTGTTTGGCATGGCGCGAACAATCTTACGGTCGTGGCCCAGCGCGCGGGCGAGCTGATCGAGAGTGACGCCTGCGGCAATTGACACCACCAGGGTCTCTTTGTTCAGGCTGGAGGTGATCTCGCTCAGGACTTTAATCATGATATTCGGCTTCACGGCGCCAAAGACAATATCCCCTACCTGAGCCACTTCCTGTGCGCTTTCGGCGGCGTTGACACCATACTCATCACGCAGCGCCGCGACCTTATCCGGTGATGGGGTATAGACCCAAATCTGCCCCGGCAGCACCTGCCCGCTGGCAATCAGTCCGCCGAGGATAGCTTTACCCATGTTTCCGCAGCCGATAAACCCGATTTTCTTATCCATCACGTCTCTCCGTTATTATGCGTTGTTATCTCTCACAGATAGCTTAACAACGAAATGCAGGCGACAATAGTCGCCAGAATCATAATGGGGAGAGACTATGGCGATTTGGGTTGATGCGGACGCGTGTCCGAATGTGATTAAAGAGATTTTATTTCGTGCTGCCGAGCGCGTGCAGATGCCGCTGACGCTGGTGGCGAACCAGAACATCCGCGTGCCGCCCTCCAGATACATCCGTTCTCTGCGCGTTCCGGCCGGGTTCGACGTGGCGGATAACGAAATAGTGCGTCTGTGTGACGCAGGGGATCTGGTGATCACCGCAGATATCCCGCTGGCTGCCGATGTACTGGCGAAAGGGGCGGCGGCGCTGAATCCGCGCGGAGAACGTTATTCGCCGGCAACGATCCGGGAGAAGCTCACCATGCGTGATTTTATGGATACGCTTCGTTCCAGCGGCGTGCAAACCGGTGGGCCGGATAGCCTGTCGCAGCGCGATCGCCAGCAGTTTGCCGCCGAGCTGGATAAATGGCTGCTGGAAGTGAAGCGCCGCCCGGCGTAATCCTCCTCCGGGCTGTTTTGTGGTACAGTGTGGCTTCCACAGGCTTGTCATTCCGTACCGCTTTGCAGTAAAGTTAGCGCAACATCTTCTGCAATCATTTCTTTACAGCCTTCAGTTATCCGGCAGCAAGGGGAACACCTGGTTATGAACCCACCCATCTTTTTAGTTGGCCCTCGCGGCTGTGGGAAAACCACCGTTGGTCTGGCGCTGGCGCGTCTGTGCCAGAGTCAGTTTGTTGATACTGACCACTGGCTCCAGGAAAATGCCGGTCAGACGATTGCCGATATCGTGGAGAATGAGGGCTGGGAGAGCTTCCGTGCGCGCGAAACGGCCACGCTGGAAGCGGTGACCGTACCGTCAACCGTGATTGCGACCGGTGGCGGCATTATTCTGGCGCCGTATAACCGCCAGTTTATGCGTGAAAAGGGCGTCGTGATCTATCTCTGTGCCCCGGTCTCGACGCTGGTGGGGCGCCTGGAGGCGTTTCCGGAAGAGGGGCAGCGTCCGGCGCTGACCGCAAAACCGCTGAGTGAAGAGGTCAGCGACGTGCTCGCCGAACGCGATGCACTGTACCGCGAGGCGGCGCACCACGTTGTGGATGCGTCTGCGTCACCCGAGAAAGTTGCGATTCAGATTATTACCGCCCTGCGTTTGGCTTGCGCCAGCTAACAGCCGTCTATACTCATAGCTCAGACATAAAAAAAGGATGAGCTATGCCAACCAGACCTCCCTATCCACGTGAAGCCCGCATCGTTACCGTTGAAAAGGGTAATGGCGATCAGACCGTAACCTGGTACCAGTTGCGTGCCGACCACCCCAAACCCGATTCGCTGATCAGTGAACATGAAACTGAACAGGAAGCGCTGGATGCGAAACGGCGCTATGAGGATCCCGAAAAGTCCTGACAGGGAGCCGAATTCGTTACAACCGTGCCTGAATCACACTTTTAACTTATCGCCGATGTTAAGTAGCAGTTAATATTTAGTTATTACAGGTGGATTCGGAAAGGCCCGTCGATCTTTACATTACGGTGTAGAGATCCCCTGCTACGCTTGGTGCTGTTTTGTTGAATAAATGAACAGTACAGCGTAGTGAGCCTGTACCTGTGTGGCAGTTGTGGTAGTAACGGAAGGCGATCAAAATGAAGGCGACGTTGGCGATCCTCACGATTGGTGTGGTGCCTGTAAGCGAAGTATTACCGCTCTTAACGGAGCATGTCTCTGAACAACAGATTACGCATTTCAGTCTGTTAGGGAAGCTGAGCCGGGAAGAGGTCATGGAAGACTACGCTGTCGGGGAGGGGGAAGATCCCCTGGCAACGTTACTCAGTGACGGCAAACTGGCGCATGTGTCGCGCCAGAAAATCGAACGCGCGCTACAGGGCGTAATAGAAGTGCTTGATAATCAGGACTATGACGTCATCCTGCTGATGAGTACGGCACCCGTTAAAGGTCTCAGCGCGCGTAATGCCATTCTGCTCGAACCGATGCGGATCATTCCGCCGCTGGTGGCGTCAATTGTTGATGGTCATCAGGTTGGGGTCATCGTTCCCGTTGAGGAACTGCTGGATAACCAGACGGTGAAGTGGGCCGCGCTGGAGCACACCCCGCTGTACGCGCTGGCAAACCCGTTCTGGGACAGCGAAGCGAAGCTGATTGCGGCCGGGCAGGAGTTGATCGACAGAGGAGCGGATGTCCTGATGCTGGACTGCCTGGGCTTCCATCAGCGGCATCGTGATTTACTGCAAAAGGCGCTGGATGTTCCGGTGCTGCTCTCTAACGTCCTGATGGCGCGCCTGGCGTCAGAATTACTGGTGTAATGATTTTGCGTGACAGGTCATGAGCATGGCCCCTATAGTGGATTTTTCTCTATAAATATAAGGGCCAGTTCATGCTTCAAAGTAACGAATACTTTTCCGGTAAAGTGAAATCCATTGGTTTTACCAGCAGCAGCACTGGCCGCGCCAGTGTCGGCGTAATGGCGGAAGGGGAATACACCTTTGGCACCGCAGAAGCGGAAGAGATGACGGTGGTCAGCGGCGCGCTGAACGTCTTGCTGCCGGGTGAAACGGAGTGGAAAGTCTATAGTGCCGGGCAGGTTTTCAACGTGCCAGGCCACAGCGAATTCCATTTACAGGTTGCAGAGCCAACCTCTTATCTGTGCCGCTATCTGAAATAAAAGCATGCCGGGTGGCGCATTCGCTTACCCGGCCTACGTTTTGCCTGTCAGCGCTGCGCTTCGCCGCCGAGACCTTCCACCAGATTCTGGATCAACGCCGCCAGTTCGCCGGTCATCAGGATAAAGTCTGCGTCAAAGCGCTGAGCATAATCCTCGCGGTCGATGTCTTCGTTCTGATCGCGCAGCTCATCGCAGAATTTAAGGCGCTTCACGGAGCCGTCATCACACATCACAAACTGAATGCGCTGCTGCCAGTCGAGTGCCAGTTTAGTCACCACTTTGCCCGCTTCAATGTGTACGGCAATTTCGTCGCTCACCAGATCCTGTTTCTTCGCGCGGATCACGCCGCCATCTTCCAGCAGCGCTTTCAGCTCTGCTTCATCGAGGATCTGGAAGCCCTGCGCGGCAGTCCCGCTGCGCACCCACTCGGTCAGGGTCAGCTCAATCGGCGTTTCCAGCGCCAGCGGAACCACGGGTAATGATCCAAGGCTCTTACGCAGCAGCGCCAGCGTGTCTTCCGCTTTTTTGGCGCTGGCGCAGTCCACCATGATCAGCCCGTTAACGGTGTCGATCCACATCATGGTCTGGCTAAAGCGGCTAAAGGCGCGCGGCAGCAGCGAGTGCAGCACTTCATCTTTCAGCGAATCTTTTTCGGTTTTTTTAAGCTTACGGCCCTGTTCAGCTTCCAGCTTGAAGATCTTCGCTTCGAGCGCCTGCTTAACCACGGGCGTCGGCAGGATCTTCTCTTCTTTACGGGCGCATACGATAATTTGCCCCGTGCTGCTGGCGTGGGTCAGCGCATCGCTTTGAGAACCCATTGGCGGAACCCAGCCGGTTTTTGCCATATCCTGGCTACCGCAAGGGGTAAAGGAGTAAGCGGCTAACTGTTTTTCCATCTCTTCTGCACGCAGCGAAACGTCGCGGCTGAGACGGTAAACCATCAAATTTTTGAACCACAGCATGATAATTTCCACGGCCTTGTCGTTAAATCAGCGGGCATGATAACGAATTGTCGCATCGCTTGCATTGCTAATCGGGAAGCGGGCTTCTACTCTGTTGATAATCAAAAAAATGAGGAGTGTCTTGTGCGTATTGGGATTGATTTGGGCGGCACCAAAACAGAAGTCATTGCGCTGAGCGAGCAGGGGGAGCAACTGTTTCGCCACCGCTTGCCTACGCCGCGCGATGATTATCACCAGACCCTTGAGACGATTGCTCGCCTGGTCGATATGGCAGAGCAGGCAACGGGCGAGACGGGGACGGTCGGTATGGGGATCCCAGGCTCCATTTCGCCGTATACCGGCGTGGTGAAAAACGCCAACTCCACCTGGCTCAACGGTCAGCCGTTTGATAAAGACCTAAGCCAACGTCTGAACCGGGAAGTGCGTCTGGCAAATGACGCTAACTGCCTGGCGGTGTCTGAGGCCGTCGATGGCGCAGCGGCTGGCGCGCAAACCGTTTTTGCGGTAATCATCGGCACCGGGTGCGGGGCGGGCGTGGCCTTCGGCGGACGCTCGCATATTGGCGGTAACGGCACCGCGGGCGAGTGGGGGCACAACCCGTTACCGTGGATGGACGAAGATGAACTCAAATACCGCGCCGAAGTGCCGTGCTACTGTGGTAAGCAGGGCTGTATTGAGACCTTTATTTCCGGCACGGGGTTTGCCACCGATTATCATCGTCTGAGCGGCCAGCCGCTGAAAGGTAACGAGATTATGCGTCTGGTAGAGGAGCAGGATCCGGTGGCTGAACTGGCGCTCAGCCGCTACGAAATGCGGCTGGCAAAATCACTGGCGCATGTGATCAATATTCTCGATCCCGACGTAATTGTGCTGGGCGGCGGCATGAGCAACGTCGACCGCCTGTACGCGACGGTGCCCACGCTGGTGAAACAGTGGGTATTTGGCGGCGAGTGCGAAACGCCGATCCGCAAAGCCGTCCACGGCGATTCCAGCGGCGTGCGCGGCGCGGCGTGGCTGTGGCCGGAATAAACGCAAAACGGCTTTTTGATGTTTGTTCCCTCTCCCCGTGGGCTGAGGGATCCCCACAAATTAATGCGAGCAGTGAACCATCCCCTCGCCCCTTTGGGGAGAGGGTTAGGGTGAGGGGCACCAGAGCGCACCATCCCCCCATTTACTGTACCGCAAACTCCCTGTCCAGCCTGCTATATCCCAGCCCGTTGATCTTCTTCACTTTGATCTGCACCGGAATACGCTCTTTCATTGCCTCTACATGGCTGATCACGCCGATGGTTTTTCCGGTGGCGTTCAGCGCGTCGAGCGCATCCAGCGCGGTATCCAGCGTTTCGCTGTCGAGCGTCCCGAACCCTTCATCGAGGAACAGCGAGTCAATGCGCGTTTTGTGACTGACCAGATCGGAAAGCGCTAAGGCCAGCGCCAGACTGACCAGGAAACTCTCCCCGCCGGAAAGGGTGCGGGTATCGCGTACCGCATCGGCCTGCCAGGTGTCGACCACTTCCAGCTCCAGCGCGTCGCTGGCTTTACGCTGAAGCAGATAGCGACCATGCAGACGGTTAAGCTGCTGGTTGGCAAGCCACACCAGGTTATCCAGCGTCAGCCCCTGGGCGAATTTACGGAATTTATCGCCTGTGCTGGAGCCTATCAGCGCATTGAGATAGCCCCAGTCGTCGGCCTGACGCGCCGCCTCCTCAATCTGCTGCATAAGTGCCTGCTGGTGCAGACGGTTATCGGCATCCTGTTTGAGCTGCTGGCGGATCTCCCCCTGATGCGTGGTGTTATCCCGAAGCTGTTGCGCCAGCTGATGTAACCGGGTCTGAAGGGTAGCGGCGTCGGTTTCCAGCCCCTCCGGGCGCTGTGCCTGATGCGCCTCAAGCTGCTGGCTTGCCTGTACGGAGAGCGCCGTGGCCTGCTGAAGCTGGTTTTCCAGCGTCTGCTTTTGCTGTTCAAGCTGGCGGATCGACGCCTCATCCAGCAGGGCGGAGAGAAATGCCTCCCGATCGGCAAAGCAGCTCGCGGTCAGCGCGGCGCTGAACTGAGCCTGTGATTGCTGGAGCCGTTCACGCTCAAGGGACTCCTGCTGCTGTAGGGTGGTGAGCTGGCTTTGCAGCGACACGCATTCGTCGTGGATCCCGCGCCAGTTCTCAGGGATCACCGCGTCGGCTTCTGCGTCATCGGAAACCGGCAGCGTATCCAGAACGGGCGTCAGGGCGTTAATCCGTTCCTGAATCGTAACGTGCTGGGTCTGTTTTTCCTGCCAGCGGGAATATTCGCTTTCGCGCGCGCTCAGCCAGGCGCTTTCAGCGCCTTCATCGGGCACGTTAAGCGACAGTGATTCTAGCGAGGCCGCCAATGCCTGACGCGTCGCCGTCAGCTGCTGCTGGTACTGGCGCGCCTGACCTTCCTGTTCATTGAGCTGGTTTTGCAGCGTCAGACGCTGGCTGAACTGATAAAGCTGGCGTTCGTACTGCTCCTGTTCGTGCATCCAGGGGGCGATATCATCCTGAATATTCAGGGCTATGTTCAGGGAAGTGCAGACCTCCAGCCACTCTTGAGTGAGTGCTTGCTCTTCCTGAGTAAGAGCCTGGGCTTCGTCTGTCTCGCGCTGGATCTGTTGGGTCAGCGCATTCACCTGCCCGAGCACCAGCAATCCTTCCTCTTTTAGCGCGGCAACCTCCTTCTCCAGCGCGTCGCGGCGGCGCTGATTGTCGGTCAGTTCAAGCGCCTGATACTGGACGACCGCCGGGTGTTCGCGTGAACCGCAGAGTGGACAAGGCTTACCCGCTTCCAGCTGAGCACGATAGTTCTCAAGATCTTTGATTGTCGCTTCACGCTCACAGAGCGCTTTCAGGTCGGCAAGGTGTTGATTTTTCTCTTTATACTGCTGACGCCGCAGGGTCAACGTGTCATTGAGCTTAACCTGCTCCGCCTGCGCTTTCTGCACGCTTTCTGCATTCTGTCGCAGTCGTTTTTGCAGCGGCTGATAGCGAGCGTGAAGCGCGGTCAGGCGCTGGCGGAGCGCCCGCGATTGCGCCTGTTGCTCCATTGCCGTCGCGAGATCCTCAGCCGTCAGCGACAGCGTGCTCTCCGGCATCTCAGCCAGCTTCTGGCGAAGTTCAGCCATGCGCGCTGCCTGGGCAGCAAGCTGATTTTTATCGCGACTCAGTTGCGCAAAGTGTGCCCGCCAGCCGGCAATTTCCTGCCCCCACTGACGGAAACGATCGTGTTCGGTGAGCCACTGCGTCAGTGCCGTGTGCTCTGTTTGCAACTGTTCACGATTGCGTAGCGCACCGTTGCGGATACGCGAGCGCTGCGCCGCTCTGTCGAGTAAGCGAGTATTTACTTCAACAATTCGCGCTGTTGTTTGCGCAAGGCGGGTGGTCTGCTCCTGCTGATGCTCCCACAGGGGACGTAGCTGGGCGGCGGGCTGTGCCAGCTGGAGCTTCGCCAGTTGGGGCGCGGCGTCCGTCAGTGCCTGTTGCACCTGCTGCTGGGAAGCGGCTGCGCGCTGCTGTTCACGTATCAGTTCGTCGTTACGCGCAATCCACTGAAAATCTTTCTGTTGGCTCTGCTGCTGTGCCAGCAGGATTTTCTCTTCGTCAGTAAGTGCCTGCAAACGTTGCTGCAAGTGCTGCTGCTGTTCCTCACTCAGCAGCACAACGCCTGCGGCCTGTGCTTCGCACCTCTCCAGCGCGTTGCGTGCCGCTTTGTGTTTTTCAAAAACCATGGCGGAAATCTGGCCGTAAATTTCCGTCCCGGTCAGTTCTTCCAGCAGTTCTGCGCGATCGCCCGGTTTAGCATTCAGGAAGGCGGCAAACTGCCCCTGGGAGAGCAACATCGAGCGGGTAAAGCGACCGTAGTCCAGCCCGGTCAGCGCGGCGGTTTGTTCCAGCTTATCCGTGACCTTATCCGCCAGGATTTTGCCATCCTCACAGCGGGCCAGCTCTACGCGCGGTGCCTGTAAGTTCCCGTCCGGCTGGTTGCGGGCGCGGTTCTGGCTCCAGAAAGCGCGATATGCGACGCCTTTCACCTCAAACTCCACCTCTGCCAGACACTCTGCGGTATCGCGCGTCATCAGGTCGTTTTGCGCCTGGGAGACCTTATTCAGACGCGGCGTTTCGTGGTACAGCGCCAGGCAGATGGCGTCCAGCAGCGTGGTTTTCCCCGCGCCGGTGGCGCCGGTGATGGCAAACAGCCCGTTGCTGGCGAACGGCTCCGCGGTGAAATCAATTTTCCACTCGCCTTTGAGCGAGTTCAGGTTTTTCAGACGCAGGCTCAGAATTTTCATGCGTTTTCTTCCTCGTCATTGAGGGCGTGCAGCGTCTGAATAAACAGCTCGTTCAGCCTGACGCGTCTGGCGTCGTCCATCTCTTCATGCGCCAGCCGCCGCTCGAATACCTCTTCTGCCCGAAGTTCACTTAGCGTTTCACGTTGGGCGCTCAGCAGAATTTTCTCGCGCTGTTCGCGGCTGCGGCGCACCAGCAGCACCTCTACCGGCAAATCTTCGGTCAGCGCCTGAATTTTTCGCTGCATATCATGCAGGTACTCATCAGTGATGATTTCAATATCCAGCCAGACTGGCGGATCAAGCTCTGCGCCGCGCCATTGCTCAAGCTGTTCCGTAATCGCGGCAAGATCGCCTTTCAGCACCGCCAGCGGCTGGGTGACCGGCACCTCCAGCGTCTCGACGGCGCTGAGTTTGCCATCGGTGAAGCTCACCAGATGCACGGACTTGGCCTTACCGGTTTCATCGAAACTGAGCGAAACAGGGGAGCCACAGTAGCGGATATGCTCGCAGCCGCCGATGACCTGCGCCCGGTGGATATGCCCGAGAGCAATGTAGTCGGCGGGCGGGAAGTTCTGCGCCGGAAACGCGTCCAGCGTACCGATATAGATCTCGCGCACCGCGTCACTCTTACTGGCTCCGACGGTGGTGAGGTGCCCGGTCGCAATGATCGGAATGGCCTGATCGCCGCGCAGGGCACAGGCTTGCGTATGCTGCTGGTGATAATAGTGGGTGATGGCCTGCAACAGATGCTGCTGTTTTTCGCTGCCGGACAGACCGGCCTGGCTTTGCACGATATCGCGCGGGCGTAAAAACGGGATTGGGCACAGTACCGCGCCCGGCGTGCCGTCGCGCTTTTTCAGGATCTGCGGCGCATGTCCGGCGCTGGCCACCACGGTGGTATTGAGGAACGCCAGAATGTCGCGGGATTCATTCAGCGTCGCCACGGAGTCATGGTTTCCGGCGACAATCACCAGGTGACAACCGGTTTGCTGGAGGTTGACCACAAAACGGTTGTACAGCTCACGCGCATAGCTCGGCGGCGAGCCGGTATCGAAAATGTCGCCCGCCACAATAATCGCGTCCACCTCATGAGCCTGAGCCGTCTCCAGCAGCCAGTTCAGGAACGCGTCATGTTCCGCGGCGCGGCTTTTGCTGTAAAAATTTTGACCCAGGTGCCAGTCTGAGGTGTGAAGTATGCGCATAAGAGATCCGTGGCAATAATAAGAAAGCAGGATTATAAACTTTCGGGGAACGGAAAATAACCGCTGTAATAAAACAACAGTTTGCCATTTATAGTGGTAATGTTTTTCATAAATCTGTCATAAATCTGACGCATAATGACGCCGCATTACAGACTTGTAACTTAAATACGATAAGACAGGGCAAAGTATGGCGAGACGTATTCTGGTCGTAGAAGATGAAGCTCCGATCCGTGAAATGGTGTGCTTCGTGCTTGAACAAAATGGCTTCCAGCCGGTTGAAGCGGAAGATTATGACAGCGCGGTGAATCAGCTGAATGAACCCTGGCCCGATCTGATCCTGCTGGACTGGATGCTGCCTGGCGGTTCCGGATTGCAGTTTATCAAGCATATCAAACGCGAGGCGATGACCCGCGATATCCCGGTGGTGATGCTCACGGCGCGTGGCGAGGAAGAGGATCGCGTGCGCGGTCTGGAAACCGGCGCGGACGATTACATCACCAAACCGTTCTCCCCGAAAGAGCTGGTGGCGCGTATTAAAGCCGTGATGCGCCGAATTTCACCGATGGCGGTGGAAGAGGTGATTGAGATGCAGGGTCTGAGTCTGGATCCCACCTCACACCGGGTCATGACCGGTGAAAACCCCCTCGATATGGGGCCAACCGAATTTAAACTCCTGCACTTCTTTATGACACACCCGGAGCGCGTTTACAGCCGCGAACAGTTGCTGAATAACGTCTGGGGAACTAACGTCTATGTCGAAGACCGAACGGTTGACGTCCATATTCGCCGCCTGCGTAAAGCACTGGAACTGAGCGGCCACGATCGCATGGTACAGACGGTCCGCGGCACGGGTTATCGTTTCTCGACCCGTTTCTGAACAATGACAGGAGTGTGACGCGTGCTGGAACGTCTGTCATGGAAAAGGCTCGTCTTTGAACTGATCTTATGCTGTATTCCGGCCCTCATTCTGGGGGCTATTTTTGGCTATCTGCCGTGGTTTTTACTGGTGGCCGTGACGGGATTGCTCGTCTGGCATTTCTGGAATTTACTGCGTCTCTCCTGGTGGCTATGGGTCGACAGAAGTATGACCCCCCCGCCGGGAAGCGGAAGCTGGGAACCGCTACTCTACGGCCTGCACCAGATGCAGATGCGTAATAAAAAGCGCCGTCGCGAGCTGGGAAGCCTGATCAAACGCTTTCGCAGCGGTGCGGAGTCGCTGCCGGATGCGGTGATCCTGACAACAGAAGAAGGGACGATCTTCTGGTGTAATGGCCTCGCGCAACAGCTGCTGGGCCTGCGCTGGCCGGATGATAATGGCCAGAACATCCTGAACCTTCTGCGTTATCCCGAGTTCACGCTGTATCTGAAAAAGCGGGATTTTTCCCGCCCACACAACCTTAAGCTCAATAACGGTCGCCATCTGGAAATCCGCGTGATGCCCTACAGCGATCGCCAGTGGCTGATGGTAGCGCGTGACGTTACCCAGATGCACCAGCTTGAGGGCGCTCGCCGCAACTTCTTTGCTAACGTCAGCCACGAGCTGCGTACGCCATTGACGGTGCTTCAGGGCTATCTGGAGATGATGCAGGAGCAAACGCTTGAAGGGGCGCCGCGTGAGAAAGCGCTGCATACCATGCGTGAGCAGACGTTCCGCATGGAAGGGCTGGTTAAACAACTGCTGACGCTTTCAAAAATTGAGGCCGCCCCGTCGCTGGCGCTAAATGACATCATTGATGTGCCGATGATGTTGCGGGTGGTGGAGCGCGAAGCCCAAACGCTGAGTCATAATCAGCACACGCTGGCTTTTGACGTTGATAACACGCTGAAAGTGCTGGGCAGTGAAGATGAGTTGCGGAGCGCTATCTCAAACCTGGTCTATAACGCCGTGAATCATACCCCGAAAGGGACGCATATTACGGTGTGCTGGCAGCATACCCTGGCGGGGGCTGAGTTTAGCGTCGAGGACAACGGGCCGGGGATTGGGCCTGAACACCTTCCGCGTCTCACCGAACGGTTCTACCGGGTGGATAAGGCGCGCTCGCGGCAGACCGGGGGGAGCGGACTGGGGCTGGCTATCGTGAAGCATGCCGTCAGCCACCACGAAAGCCGGCTCAATATCGAAAGTACCCTGGGTAAGGGCACGCGCTTTAGTTTCGTTATCCCGGAACGATTAATTGCCAAAAAGCGCGCCTGACGGCGAGTGTGTCAGGCTACCTTTCCACGGGCCAGCGATTGCTGGCCCGTTTGCTTTGCAGTCAAGCGAAACGCGAATGAATATTATACGGCTGGTGCTTTTTTGTTCGCATGATTAGCCATGAGTTTTTCTTATACATGGCATATTATGTTGGCCTGAATTTTCATGCTGGCATATTGTTCTGGTTTTACGATCCCTTCTTGCCTTTAAACGTTATAAGCGTTTAAATTGCCCCCCATATACTGTCAGACCGACTGTATTTGCGTGGTAAATCGAAAAACTATTCTTCGCCACGCCAGGACGGGAGCATATCCCGCTGAAATTGAGCAAATTTTCCGCTGTATCGTCCCGTCAGGGATGGCGAAAATCTCAACGTTTTCAACATCACATCCACAGGCAGTAAGGTTTTATGACCCATCACTTGAAATCGCGTGACATTATCGCGCTGGGCTTTATGACATTTGCGCTGTTCGTTGGCGCAGGCAACATCATTTTCCCTCCAATGGTTGGCTTACAGGCGGGTGAACACGTCTGGACAGCTGCGTTTGGCTTCCTGCTTACTGCCGTGGGCCTGCCGGTACTGACCGTGATCGCGCTGGCGAAAGTGGGTGGCGGTGTGGACAGCCTCAGCACCCCGATTGGCAAAGTGGCTGGCGTGCTGCTGGCTACCGTCTGCTATCTGGCCGTTGGCCCGCTGTTCGCGACCCCGCGTACGGCGACCGTCTCCTTTGAAGTGGGTATCGCCCCGCTGACCGGTGACGGCGCGATGCCGCTGTTTATTTACAGCCTCATTTACTTCGCCATCGTGATTCTGGTTTCTCTCTATCCGGGTAAACTGCTGGATACCGTAGGTAACTTCCTGGCACCGCTGAAAATTGTAGCGCTGATTGTGCTGGCCGTTGCGGCCATCGTCTGGCCTGCGGGTCCGATCAGCACCGCGATGGACGCCTACCAGAACGCCGCGTTCTCAAACGGTTTCGTGAACGGCTATCTGACGATGGATACGCTGGGTGCGATGGTGTTTGGTATCGTTATCGTTAACGCCGCGCGTTCCCGCGGTGTGACCGAAGCGCGACTGCTGACCCGCTACACCATCTGGGCTGGCCTGATGGCCGGTGTCGGCCTGACGCTGCTGTATCTGGCGCTGTTCCGTCTGGGTTCAGATAGCGCAACGCTGGTTGATCAGAGCGCAAACGGCGCGGCGATCCTGCATGCTTACGTGCAGCACACCTTTGGTGGTGCAGGCAGCATGCTGCTGGCGGCACTGATTTTCCTGGCCTGTCTGGTGACGGCGGTGGGCCTGACCTGCGCCTGCGCGGAGTTCTTCGCCCAGTATCTGCCGCTCTCTTACCGCACGCTGGTGTTTATTCTCGGCATCTTCTCCATGGCGGTGTCAAACCTCGGTCTGAGCCACCTGATTCAGGTGTCAATTCCGGTGCTGACGGCGATCTACCCGCCGTGTATCGTACTGGTAGTGCTGAGCCTCACCCGTCCGTGGTGGCATAGCTCGACGCGAATTATTGCGCCAGCCATGTTTATCAGCCTGATTTTTGGTATCCTTGACGGGATCAAAGCATCAGCATTCGCAGACATCCTGCCAGCCTGGACACAGCGTCTGCCGCTGTCCGAGCAGGGCCTGGCCTGGCTGATGCCTTCCGTTGTAGCGCTGGTTCTGGCCATTATCTGGGACCGTGCGGCCGGGCGTCAGGTGGCAACCAACGCCCATTAATCAACGGCAACAAATTGTTTAACCACGGGGCTTAAGGCCCCGTGGTTTTTTGTTTTTTTCGTGTTGAATGGCAAGATTTTAATGGAAAGCACTAACAAACTTAAACGTGGATTGAGCACCCGCCACATCCGCTTTATGGCGCTGGGCTCGGCTATCGGCACCGGTCTTTTTTATGGCTCGGCAGATGCCATCAAAATGGCCGGTCCAAGCGTTCTGCTGGCCTACATCATCGGCGGCGCTGCGGCCTATATTATCATGCGCGCCCTCGGCGAAATGTCGGTTCACAACCCGTCTGCCAGCTCGTTTTCACGCTATGCGCAGGAAAACCTCGGCCCGCTGGCCGGGTTTATCACCGGCTGGACCTACTGCTTCGAAATCCTGATTGTCGCCATTGCCGATGTGACGGCGTTTGGCATCTATATGGGGGTCTGGTTCCCCGCCGTGCCGCACTGGATCTGGGTGCTGAGCGTGGTGCTGATCATCTGCGCCGTTAACCTGATGAGCGTGAAGGTGTTTGGTGAGCTGGAGTTCTGGTTCTCCTTCTTTAAAGTCGCGACCATTATCATCATGATCCTCGCCGGTTTCGGCATTATCATCTGGGGTATCGGCAACGGCGGTCAGCCAACCGGCATCCATAACCTGTGGAGCAACGGCGGTTTCTTCAGCAACGGCTGGCTCGGGATGGTCATGTCGCTCCAGATGGTCATGTTCGCCTACGGCGGTATTGAGATTATCGGCATCACCGCCGGGGAAGCGAAAGATCCGGAGAAGTCTATTCCGCGCGCCATCAACTCGGTGCCGATGCGTATCCTGGTGTTCTATGTGGGCACGCTGTTTGTGATTATGTCCATCTATCCGTGGAACCAGGTGGGCACCAACGGCAGCCCGTTTGTGCTGACCTTCCAGCATATGGGCATTGCGTTTGCTGCCAGCATTCTCAACTTTGTGGTGCTGACCGCCTCGCTGTCGGCCATCAACAGTGACGTGTTCGGCGTGGGCCGCATGCTGCACGGCATGGCGGAGCAGGGCAGTGCGCCGAAGGTGTTTGCCAAAACCTCGCGTCGTGGCACCCCGTGGGTAACGGTGGTGGTGATGACCGTGGCGCTGCTGTTCTCGGTTTACCTGAACTACATCATGCCGGAGAACGTCTTCCTGGTGATTGCGTCGCTGGCGACCTTCGCCACCGTGTGGGTGTGGATCATGATCCTGCTGTCGCAGATTGCGTTCCGTCGCCGCCTGTCGCCAGAAGAGGCCAAAGCGCTGAAGTTTAAAGTGCCGGGCGGGGTGGCAACGACCATTGTCGGCCTCATCTTCCTGGTCTTCATCATTGGCCTGATTGGTTATCACCCGGATACCCGTATCTCCCTTTACGTGGGCTTCGCGTGGATCGTTCTGCTGCTGATCGGCTGGGTGTTTAAATGCCGCCGCGACCGTCAGCTGGCGGAAGCACAGTAAGGTAAAAATGCCGGGTGGCGCTGCGCTTACCCGGCCTATACTCCCTTTTGCCCTGGAAAAAATCTCCTCCTCCGTTCTCCTCCCCCAATAATCCCGAACACGATGAGCTATCTTTAATCACCCTGTGGCAAGGTGACGTCAATTTCATCAAAGGGGATTCGTGATGTTAAACGCCTGGCACCTTCCGGTTGCCCCATTTGTTAAGCAAAACAAAGACAACCTTGTGATTACGCTCTGGCTGGCAGGGGACAACCAGCCTGAACGTGTGACCCTGCGCGCTGAAGTGGATAATGAAGAAACGTCGCTGAAAATGCATAAAGTGCGCAGCCAGCCGCAGCCGGGCGTCACGGCGTGGCGGGCGAATATCGACCTGTGCAGCGGACAGCCGCGCCGTCGCTACAGCTTCAAACTGCTGTGGAACAACCGTCAGCTGTGGTTTACCCCGCAGGGCTTCAGCCGTTTTCCTCCGGCCCGGCTGGAGCAGTTTGCCGTGGATCACCCGGATAACGGCCCGCAGTGGGTTAACGATCAGGTCTTTTACCAGATTTTCCCGGACCGCTTTGCGCGCAGTGAAAAGCGCACCGCCGATCAGGACAAGGTTTATTACCATCATGCGGTCGGTCACGACATCATCCTGAAAAAATGGGATGAACCGGTGACGGCGCAGGCTGGCGGCTCGACGTTTTACGGCGGCGATCTCGACGGTATTAGCGAAAAGCTGCCGTACCTGAAAAAGCTCGGCGTGACGGCGCTGTACCTGAACCCGGTGTTTAAAGCGCCAAGCGTACATAAATACGATACGCAGGATTATCGCCACGTTGACGAGCAGTTTGGCGGTGACGAGGCGCTGCTGCGGCTGCGGCACAACACGCAAAAAGAGGGTATGCGCCTGATACTTGATGGCGTGTTCAATCACAGCGGTGATTCTCACGCGTGGTTTGACCGCCACAATCAGTCGATGGGGGGCGCATGCCACAACCCGGATTCGCCGCAGCGCGACTGGTACAGTTTTGACGAGAATGGCCGCGCGCTGGACTGGCTGGGCTACCCGAGCCTGCCAAAGCTCGATTTCCAGTCGCCATCGCTGGTGAATGAGATCTACGGCGGCGATGACAGCATCGTGCGCCACTGGCTGAAAGCACCGTGGAACATGGACGGCTGGCGGCTGGATGTGGTGCATATGCTGGGTGAAGCAGGCGGGGCGCGGAATAACCTTCAGCATGTCGCCGCCATTACCCGATCGGCGAAAGCGGCCCGGTCGGAAGCATTCGTGTTCGGGGAGCACTTTGGCGACGCGCGCCAGTGGTTGCAGGCTGATGCAGAAGACGCGGCGATGAACTATCGCGGCTTCACCTTCCCGCTGTGGGGGTTCCTCGCTAACACCGATATCTCTTACGATCCGCAGCATATTGACGCCGAAACCTGCATGGCGTGGATGGAGAACTATCGCGCTGGCCTGTCGCATCAGCAGCAGCTGCGGATGTTTAACCAGCTCGACAGCCACGATACCGCGCGATTTAAATCGTTGCTGGGTAAGGATGTGGCGCGTCTGCCGCTGGCGGTGACCTGGCTCTTTACCTGGCCGGGCGTACCCTGCATCTACTATGGTGATGAAGTGGGGCTGGACGGTAATAACGATCCGTTCTGCCGTAAAACCTTCCCGTGGGGATCTGAAAAGCAGGATCGTGACCTGTTCAGCCTGTACCAGCGTATGGCGACGCTGCGCAAGCAGAGCCAGGCCCTGCGCTACGGGGGCTGTCAGGTGATGTACGCCCACGATAACGTGGTGGTGTTTGTCCGCGTCTATAACCAGCAGCGCGTGCTGGTGGCGATCAACCGGGGCGAGGCGTGCGAAGTGGTGCTGGAAGATTCACCGCTGCTGGCTGGTAAAACGTGGAAGAGCAAAGAGGGTAAAGCGACGTTCCAGGAAAGCGTACTGTCGCTTCCAGGGATCTCCGCGGCGGTCTGGTTCGGCAGCTAAGCACAGGCAGAGTGGTTTTCACCTTTTAAGATGGCGCAAATGCAACGAGTTGTGTCAATCTTAACGGATCGTTTACGGTGAAGGTGGAAACATGGACGAGCTTTACATCCTTGGCTGTTTGTTCCTGGTGTTTGCGTTGGTGGTGGCACCCGTGCTGGCGGTGATAGGGTTTAACCGAAGCACGGCGGCGAGGCAGGAGATCGCCCGGCTTCGCCAGCGCATTGAGGCGCTTGAGCTGCGCGGTGTGGCTGATAAAGCGCCGGAGCGGGTGCAGACTGCCGCGCCGCTGGAGGAGCCAGCGCCGGTGGCCGAGGCCGTTACCGCACCTGTCGATCCCTGGCGTCCCGCACCGCCCGTCACTGAAGCTGAACCTGCGCCTGTACAGGCGGCAAAACGACCTTCCGCCTTTGGCGGCATCCTGACCTCGCTGACGCGCTGGTTTATGCAGGGCAATCCGCTGGCAAAACTGGGGATTGTGCTGCTCTTCCTCGGCCTCTCTTTCCTGCTGCGCTATACGGTTGAGCATTCACTGTTTCCGCTTGAGCTTCGCCTGGCGGCCACGGCGCTGTTTGCCATGGTGCTGCTGGTCATTGGATGGCGGCTGCGTCACAGACAGCGGATTTACGCGCTGATCCTCCAGGGCGGGGCGACCGGCGTGCTCTACCTGACCGTCTTTGGCGCATTCCGGCTGTGGCAGATGCTGCCGATGACGCTGGCATTTGCGCTGCTGGTGGTGATTTGCGCGGCGAGCGTCGGACTGGCCGTGCTGCAAAAGGCGCTCAGCCTCGCCATGCTGGCGAGCCTCGGCGGGTATCTTGCGCCGCTGCTCCTCTCTACCGGGGGCGGTAGCTTTGTGGCGCTGTTCTCCTTCTATCTTCTGCTGTCCATCGGCATTCTCGTTATCAGCATCTGGCAGCACTGGCGCGAGCTAAACCTGCTCGGGCTGCTCTTTACATTCGGCGTTGGCGGGGTGTGGGGGCTGAGCGACTACCAGCCGGAAGACTATGTTATCTGTCAGCTGTTCCTGATCGCCAATACGCTTATTTTTGGCGTGTTTAGCGTAGCGCTGTCGCTGCGGGCGCAGGAAAAAGGCAAACAGATTATTGATGGCGTACTGCTGTTTGCCCCGCCGCTGGTGGGGTTTGGGATGCAGTACGGCATGACGTCACACTGGACGTACGGCCCGGCGATCGGCGCGCTGGGCTATGGTGCGTTTTATCTCTCACTGGCGTTCCTCGCGCTACGACGCTATCCCTCCATCGGACGACCACTGGTTATGGCGGCGCTGGCGATCGGCGGCGGGTTTGCCACGCTTGCCATTCCGCTGGCGCTTTCGGCGCGCTGGACGGCGATGGCCTGGGCGCTGGAAGGGCTGGGGATCCTCTGGCTGGGCGTACAACAGCAGCAGCGGCGCATGAGCTATAGCGGGACGGCGCTGCTGGTGCTGGCGCTCGGCAGCGCGATATGGGCGCAGATGGACGGCGTCACCTCGCTTAGCCTGCTGCTTATTTTCGCGGTGCTTAGTCTTTGCTGGCTGGCTGCGGCCTGGCTGTGGCGGAAAATTGCGCTGCCGGGCAGCTGGGTATTGCTGGCCGGTGGGCTGCTGTTCTGGTTAGTGGCGCTGCTGGGTGCGTCGCAGCTGATCGTGAAGCAGGAGTTATCGGTTCTGGCAGGTGTGCTGGCCCTGACGGCGGCGTCGGCCTGGGGCTGGCGGCAGGCTGCCGCTCGTCTGGCATGGCGGGAGCTGGATGCCAGCAAATGGCTGCTGTGGCCGGTGATGCTGCTGATGGTGCTGTATCAGGTCTGGCAACAGCAGATCCTGGCGGCCGGTTGGGCAAATCTGGCCTGGGGTATTGCGCTGCCTGCCGCCCTGATGCTCCTGCGGCGCGACGAAGATAAACTTCTGGCGCGCACCTCAATGGAGCTGCACCTGTCGCTGGTGTGGATGATTTTACTCGCCCTGGCCGCCGAGCTTTACTGGTTTGCCCGATCTCTGCCATGGGGCATGGCGGCCTGGGGAAGCGGCATTGCGATGGCTGTCGGCAGCGGAGTGATTATGGCGCTCTCCGCGGCAGTACGCCGACGCGTGTGGCCGTTCCGGGCATGGCCAGCCCTCTATGCCTGCCTTGCCATGATCCCTGTGGTGGTGGCACTCATGGTATTGCTGGTGGTGACCAATTTCCAGGACGGGGTGGTCTACCGGCAGACCTGGCTGCCGCTGGTGAACCCGCTTGAGGAAGGGGCGGCGTTTGCGCTGCTGGGGCTGGTGGTCTTTTATCGGGCTGTGGATCGCTACTACCCGGCATCGCTTGCGCAATCCCGCCCGTGGCCCGCCGTTGTGCTGATGGCGTTTGGCTTCTGGTGGCTTAACGGCGCGCTGCTTCGCGCGCTGGCGTGGTACGGTGAGGTGGCCTGGAATATGGAGTCGTTGTGGCATTCCCGGCTTATCCAGACCACCTTTGCCCTGTTCTGGATGTTCTGCGCGCTGGTGGTCATGATCCGCGCCACCCGTCGGGCCTCTCGCCAGGAGTGGCTTGGCGGTGCGGTGCTGCTGGGCGTGGTGATGCTTAAACTGATGCTGGTGGACAGTGCGGGCGGTGGTGGCCTGGCGCGCGCCGTCGCGTTTATTGGCGTGGCGATCCTGGTGCTGATTGTGGGCTATTTCTCGCCGCTACCGCCTAAGGCAGGAGAAGAAAAATGAAATGGATGAAAGCGGTTTGTTGTTCAGCGCTGCTGGCTCTGGCTGGTCCGGCATTCAGCGAAGGCGCGCCAGCGGAATCCCCACGTGATTATGCCTACGGCCTGTCCCTTGATACTTCTGCCTCTTCGCCGTGGTATCGGGTCATGCTGCCGCTGGCGGTTTATCAGCAGAGCACATCGCCCGATCTGCGAGACGTCCGCGTGTTTAATCAGTCGGGCGAGCCGGTACCGTTCAGCCTGATTACTACGACGCGCCCACAGTCGGCACCGACCACCACGGCGCTGCGCCTCTTTGCGCTTAACGTCTCGCCGGGCGGGGAAGAGGGGAGTGGCGATAAAATCATGCTACGGGCCAGAAACGGCGTGGAAATTGTGCTGGAAGGGCAGCACGCGGCGCCTTCCGGGCAGCACTATCTGCTGACCCTGCCGGAAAACGCGACGGAGGTTCCGCTCTCTCAGCTCCAGTTAAACTGGGACACGCCGGATGGCTCGTGGCAGGGGACGGCCTCGGTCTATTACAGCGAGGATCTGAAAAACTGGTATACCCTGCGTGAAGAGATGCCGCTGCTGGATGTGGTGAGCGGACAGGATCGCCTGAAGCTCGATCGCATCGATACCGATCTGGTGTTATCCCCTGAGGCGAATCGTTATCTGCTTTTAGTGCTGAACACGGGGCGTTCTGCCCTGACGTTAACCGGCGTCAACGCGATTAACATCCCAGCGCAGCCGGAATCGGAACACATTAGCCTGGCGGGAGAGGGAGAACGGTTATCCGAAAGCGAAGCCGTGTGGCGCTGGACGCGTCCGCAGCCTTTGAGTGCGATCGGCTTCATGCTGAATGGCGAGGGTGTTCTCCCGGCAGAAATAGCATGGCGGGGGGCAGACAAAGATCGGTGGCACACGCTGAAAAAAGAGGTGATCTACCAGCTCGGCGGTAAAACGTCTGAACCTGTTCCGCTCTCGGGCGGGCTGGTCGAGGCGGTAAAAATTAAGACCCTCAATGCGCGTCTGCCCGAGAACCTGCCGGGCGTGATCGGGCAACGGGTGCGCTATGATCTGGTGTTCAATGCGCAAGGGAAGGGGCCGTACCTGCTTGCGTGGGGGAACGGGGCTGCGAAACCGGCGAGCGTGGAGACGGATATGCTGATCCCGGCCGGGCTACGTAAAACCTACGATCTGGCAGCCCTGCCGGTGGCCGATACGCTGGAACCTGTCCCGTTGGGTGGCGAGGCGCGTTTAACCGCGATGTCTGCGGCAGAGCAGGAAAGCAGGCTGAAAACGCTGATGGTCTGGGGCGTACTGATCGCAGGGGTGATGGTGCTTGCGGGTATGGCGTGGCGCATCTGGCGCGAGGTAAAAAAAGACGGTGCGGCATAAAGCATCAGGCATAAAAAAACCCGCGTATTCGCGGGTTTTTTCGTAAACCGTGCCGGTTACAGGCTGGATACGTTCTCAGACAGGTATTTAGCTACGCCGTCTGGAGAAGCAGCCATACCTTCTTTACCTTTTTCCCACTGAGCCGGGCACACTTCACCGTGCTCTTCGTGGAACTGGAGCGCGTCAACCATGCGCAGCATTTCGTCGATGTTACGACCCAGCGGCAGATCGTTCACAACCTGGTGACGAACGATGCCGTTTGCGTCGATCAGGAAAGAGCCACGCAGTGCAACGCCAGCGTCCGGATGTTCGATACCGTAAGCCTGCTGGATTTCGCGTTTGATGTCCGCAACCATCGCGTATTTCACCGCACCGATGCCGCCGTTTTCGACAGGGGTGTTACGCCATGCGTTGTGTACAAATTCAGAGTCGAAGGAGACGCCAACCACTTCCACGCCACGCTTCTGGAATTCTTCGTAACGTTTGTCGAACGCGATCAGCTCAGACGGGCAAACGAAAGTGAAGTCCATTGGCCAGAAGAACAGAACGGTCGCTTTACCGTTGGTGTGCTGTTTGAAGTTGAAGTTTTCAACGATTTCACCGTTGCCCAGAACGGCGGCAGCTGTAAAATCCGGAGCCGGACGAGTTACCAGAACCATATGATTCTCCTGTAGATACTAAGGTTATTTAGAACGCAACGCGGGCCAGTATAGAGGCAGTACGGGAATAAGACAAAGAGGTGGTAACAATCGTTCCACCAGCTTTTACCTATCAATCGAACCGACTTCACAGTTCTTTGTTTTTTGCCTGCGCCATCATACGCGGATAGAACTGCCAGAAGCGGGTTTCCAGCGCATCGTAATGTTCATCCAGGTCATGCCATGAGTCGCGCAGCGCGTCCAGCCGCGGGCGACGGCTCGCCATGCCGTTCAGCACGTTCTGAATGAAATCCATCTCGCGGTATCGCTCCAGCCAGCGTTCAGACCACAGATAGTTATTCAGATTCACAAAGCGCGGCGGGGAGTCCGGCAAAATGATCGACACCTGCGCGTGGGCGTAGCGCACAAACTCAGGCAGCGACATGTCAGGCGACAACTGTAACCAGTGGCGCGACAGGAAGTGATCCCACATGACGTCGAGCGTGATCGGCGCCACGCGTCGCGTTTCGGGGCGGAACCAGGCTTTGGCTTCCGTCACTTCCGGCAGATTATCGGTCAGCACATCGATGCGGCGGTGCATAAAAATCCCGTCGACAACCTCCTGGGAATAGTCCTCCGCGGGGTTACCGCGCACAAAATCGGCCAGCAAATTGCCGGAAAGGGAGCTGTCCGCGAGATGAGCGAGATGCAGGTGAGCGAGAAAATTCATGCGTTTTATTTGTCCAGAAGCGGCTAGTTGTTGCAGCAAAAGGGTGTGAGCACTAGACTATGCCGCCTGTTTTTAAGTCACGAGTATACGTCATGCGCGTCGCCGATTTCTCCTTTGAACTACCTGAATCCCTGATTGCTCACTACCCCATGCCTGAGCGTAGCAGCTGTCGCTTGCTGTCACTGGACGGGCCAACGGGCGCGCTGACGCACGGTACTTTCACCGATCTGCTCGACAAGCTCAACCCTGGCGATCTGCTGGTCTTTAACAATACCCGCGTGATCCCGGCGCGTCTGTTTGGCCGTAAAGCCAGCGGCGGCAAGATTGAAGTGCTGGTCGAACGTATGCTCGATGATAAACGTATTCTGGCACATATTCGCGCATCCAAAGCGCCGAAGCCGGGCGCTGAGCTGCTGCTGGGGGATGACGAGAGCATTAAAGCGACCATGACCGCGCGTCACGACGCGTTGTTTGAAGTGGAATTCAACGACGAGCGTACGGTGCTCGATATCCTGAACGCCATCGGCCACATGCCGCTGCCGCCGTACATTGAGCGCCCGGACGAAGAGGCCGACCGCGAGCTGTACCAGACCGTCTACAGCCAGAAGCCTGGCGCAGTGGCGGCGCCAACGGCGGGCCTGCACTTTGATGAACCGCTGCTGGAAAAACTGCGCGCCAAAGGCATTGAGATGGCGTTTGTGACGCTGCACGTCGGCGCGGGTACGTTCCAGCCGGTGCGCGTGGACAGCATCGAAGACCACATCATGCACTCCGAGTATGCCGAAGTGCCGCAGGAGGTTGTGGACGCGGTGCTGGCGGCGAAAGCGCGCGGTAGCCGCGTTGTGGCCGTGGGTACAACGTCGGTACGTTCCCTTGAGAGCGCCGCGCAGGCCGCGAAAAGCGAGTTGATTGAGCCGTTCTTTGGCGATACGCAGATCTTTATCTACCCGGGTTATCAGTACAAAGTCATTGATGCGCTGGTGACCAACTTCCATCTGCCTGAATCGACGCTGATTATGCTGGTCTCCGCGTTTGCGGGGTATCAGCATACGATGAACGCCTACAAGTCTGCGGTAGAACAAAAATATCGCTTTTTTAGCTACGGTGACGCGATGTTTATCACGTACAATCCGCAGGCTTTGAATGAGCGTGTCGGGGAATAAGTCCGCGGCACCGTGTTACAACGTTGGACTGTTTTTCTGACGTCGGAGAAAAAATGAAATTTGAACTCGATACCACCGATGGCCGCGCGCGTCGCGGTCGTCTGGTGTTTGATCGCGGCGTGGTAGAAACCCCCGCGTTTATGCCTGTGGGCACGTACGGCACCGTAAAAGGGATGACGCCGGAAGAAGTTGAAGCCACTGGCGCACAGATTATCCTCGGCAACACCTTCCACCTGTGGCTGCGTCCGGGTCAGGAGATCATGAAGCTCCACGGCGATCTGCACGATTTTATGCAGTGGAAAGGCCCCATTCTCACCGACTCCGGCGGTTTCCAGGTCTTCAGCCTGGGCGATATTCGTAAAATCACCGAGCAGGGCGTACATTTCCGTAACCCGATTAACGGTGATCCGATCTTCCTCGATCCGGAAAAATCCATGGAGATTCAGTACGATCTCGGCTCCGATATCGTGATGATCTTCGACGAATGTACGCCATACCCGGCGGACTGGGACTATGCGAAACGTTCCATGGAGATGTCCCTGCGCTGGGCGAAGCGTAGCCGTGACCGTTTTGACTCCCTGCAAAACAAAAATGCGCTGTTCGGCATTATTCAGGGCAGCGTTTACGAAGATTTACGCGATATCTCGGTTAAAGGTCTGGTAGAGATAGGCTTTGATGGCTACGCTGTCGGCGGTTTGGCTGTGGGTGAGCCGAAGGAAGATATGCACCGTATTCTGGAGCATGTTTGCCCGCAAATCCCGGCGGATAAACCACGATACCTGATGGGTGTAGGTAAACCAGAAGATCTGGTGGAAGGCGTACGTCGCGGCATTGATATGTTCGACTGCGTCATGCCAACCCGAAACGCGCGTAACGGTCATCTGTTCGTTACCGATGGCGTGGTGAAAATCCGTAACGCGAAGCATAAGAGTGACACCAGCCCGCTCGATTCCGAGTGCGATTGCTATACCTGTCGCAATTATTCTCGCGCGTACCTGCATCATCTCGATCGTTGCAATGAGATTTTAGGTGCGCGTCTCAATACCATTCATAATCTTCGTTATTATCAGCGCTTAATGGCTGGTTTACGTAAGGCTATCGAAGAGGGTAAATTAGAGAGCTTCGTGACCGATTTCTACCAACGTCAGGGGCGGGATGTTCCACCGTTGAACGTTGATTAATTTTAATAATGAGGGAATTTGAATGAGCTTTTTTATTTCTGATGCGGTAGCAGCAACGGGTGCACCAGCGCAGGGCAGCCCGATGTCTCTGATTCTGATGCTGGTTGTGTTCGGTCTGATCTTCTACTTCATGATCCTGCGTCCACAGCAGAAGCGTACTAAAGAGCACAAAAACCTGATGAACTCCATCGCGAAAGGCGATGAAGTCCTGACCAATGGTGGCCTGGTGGGTCGCGTAACCAAAGTAGCGGAAAACGGCTACATTGCTATCGCCCTCAACGACACCACTGAAGTGGTTATCAAACGTGACTTCGTAGCTGCCGTTCTGCCGAAAGGCACCATGAAGGCGCTGTAATCCCAACTTTTCCCAAAGGGAACTGCCGTGTTAAACCGTTATCCTTTGTGGAAGTACATCATGCTGGTCGTCGTGATTATCGTCGGCCTGCTGTACGCGCTTCCCAACCTGTATGGTGAGGATCCGGCCGTTCAAATCACTGGCGCGCGCGGTGTCGCCGCCAGTGAGCAAACGCTGATCCAGGTCCAGAAAACGTTACAAGAAGAAAAAATTACCGCTAAGTCTGTGGCACTGGAAGAGGGCGCAATTCTTGCTCGCTTCGACACCACCGACACGCAGCTCCGCGCACGTGAAGCGCTGATGGGCGTGCTGGGTGATAAATATGTCGTGGCGCTTAACCTTGCTCCTGCAACCCCACGCTGGCTGGCTGCGCTGAATGCAGAGCCAATGAAACTGGGTCTTGACCTGCGTGGCGGCGTTCATTTCCTGATGGAAGTGGATATGGATACCGCGCTCGGCAAGCTACAGGAACAGAATATCGACAGCCTGCGCAGCGATCTGCGCGATAAGGGCATTCCGTACACCACCGTACGTAAAGAAGATAACTACGGCATGAGCATCACGTTCCGCGACAGCGCGGCACGCGATCAGGCTGTGACCTATCTGTCTCAGCGTCACCGCGATCTGGTGATCACCTCTCAGGGCAGCAACCAGCTGCGTGCGGTAATGACCGACGCGCGTCTGAGTGAAGCGCGCGAATATGCCGTTCAGCAGAACATCAACATTCTGCGTAACCGTGTAAACCAGCTGGGCGTGGCGGAGCCACTGGTACAGCGTCAGGGTGCTGACCGTATCGTGGTCGAACTGCCAGGTATCCAGGACACCGCCCGTGCGAAAGAGATTCTGGGCGCGACGGCGACCCTGGAGTTCCGTCTGGTTAACTCCAACGTCGATCAGGCTGCTGCGGCCTCAGGCCGTGTGCCGGGCGATTCCGAAGTGAAACAAACCCGCGAAGGCCAGCCGGTTGTGCTGTACAAACGCGTGATCCTGACCGGTGACCATATCACCGACTCCACTTCAAGCCAGGATGAGTACAACCAGCCGCAGGTTAACATCTCGCTGGATAGCGCAGGTGGCAACATCATGTCTAACTTCACCAAGGACAACATCGGTAAACCGATGGCGACCCTGTTCGTGGAGTACAAAGACAGCGGTAAGAAAGACGCCAATGGCCGTGCGGTACTGGTGAAAGAGGAAGAGGTGATTAACATCGCCAACATCCAGTCTCGTCTGGGTAACAGCTTCCGTATTACCGGTATCAGCAACCCGAACGAAGCGCGTCAGCTCTCTCTGCTGCTGCGTGCCGGTGCGCTGATTGCGCCAATTCAGATTGTTGAAGAACGTACCATCGGCCCAACCCTGGGTATGCAGAACATCAAACAGGGTCTGGAAGCGTGTCTGGCCGGTCTGGCGGTGTCCATCATCTTCATGATCTTCTTCTATAAGAAGTTTGGTCTGATTGCGACCTCCGCGCTGATTGCCAACCTGGTGCTGATCATCGGTATTATGTCCCTGCTGCCGGGGGCGACGCTAACCATGCCAGGTATCGCGGGTATCGTTCTAACCCTTGCGGTGGCGGTCGACGCCAACGTACTGATAAACGAACGTATCAAAGAAGAGCTGAGCAACGGTCGCTCTGTACAGCAGGCGATTGAAGAAGGCTACAAAGGGGCGTTCAGCTCCATCTTCGATGCGAACGTAACAACACTGATTAAGGTTCTTATCCTGTATGCAGTGGGTACTGGCGCGATCAAAGGCTTTGCGATTACTACCGGTATCGGTGTCGCAACGTCGATGTTTACCGCTATTGTCGGCACCCGTGCCATCGTGAACCTGCTGTACGGCGGCAAGCGCGTCAAAAAGCTGTCTATCTGAGGAGTGCGTTGTGGCACAGGAATATACTGTTGAACAATTGAACCACGGCCGTAAAGTCTGGGACTTTATGCGCTGGGACTACTGGGCCTTCGGCATTTCAGGGTTACTGCTGATCTTGTCCATCGCCGTTATGGGCGTGAAAGGCTTTAACTGGGGTCTGGATTTCACCGGTGGTACGGTGATCGAAATTACCCTGGAAAAACCGGTCGATATGGACCAGATGCGTGAATCGCTGCAAAAAGCGGGCTTTGAAGAGCCGCTGTTGCAGAACTTCGGCAGCAGCCGCGACATCATGGTGCGTATGCCGCCGGTGCACGATGCCAATGGCAGCCAGGAGCTGGGCAGTAAGGTCGTTCAGGTGATTAACGAAACGACCAGCCAGGATGCAACGGTTAAGCGTATTGAGTTTGTCGGCCCGAGCGTCGGTGCAGACCTTGCGCAGACCGGTGCGATGGCGCTGCTGGTAGCGCTGATCTCCATCCTGGTGTACGTCGGTTTCCGCTTCGAGTGGCGACTGGCGGCCGGTGTGGTTATCGCCCTGGCGCACGACGTGGTGATCACCATGGGCATACTGTCTCTGTTCCACATTGAGATTGACCTGACCATCGTGGCATCCCTGATGTCCGTTATCGGTTACTCACTGAACGACAGTATCGTGGTATCTGACCGTATTCGTGAAAACTTCCGTAAGATCCGTCGCGGTACGCCGTACGAAATCTTTAACGTGTCGTTGACCCAGACGCTGCACCGTACGTTGATCACCTCCGGCACCACCCTGATGGTGATCCTGATGCTGTTCCTGTTCGGTGGTCCGGTGCTGGAAGGCTTCTCGCTGACCATGCTGATTGGTGTCTCCATCGGTACGGCGTCGTCTATCTACGTCGCGTCCGCGCTGGCACTGAAACTGGGCATGAAGCGCGAGCACCTGCTCCAGCAGAAGGTCGAAAAAGAAGGGGCGGATCAGCCGTCTATTCTGCCGTAAGAGTCTTATGCGATATCAAAATCCCGGCCAGGTGGTCGGGATTTTTTTTGTCTGCATCTCACAAACACTCCTGACAGTATGCTGTCAGGAGCCCTGTCGTAGACTCCTTCTGAACCCTAACAACAGGCAGGAGGACGTATGAAAAGTGTTATTAACTGGTTTGAAATTCCGGTCTCGGATATGGATCGCGCCATTAAATTTTATGAGCCGGTGATGCAGCTCGCGCTGCGTCGCGAGAAAATGGACTGTGCGGAGCTGGCCGTTTTCCCGCATGAGGATCCGTATACCGGCGGGGCGCTGGCAAAATTTGACGGCATTACACCGTCTTTGCAGGGCGCTATTATTTACCTGCATACTGACAATCTGGCGGCCACGCTAGATCGTGTTGCTTCTGCGGGCGGAGAGTGCGTGTTTGGCCCGCTGGAACTGCCGCAAGGCATTGGCACTATAGCCCTGTTTACCGACAGCGAAGGTAATCGCGTCGGCCTCCATCAACCGGTATGAGAGTAAACCGATGACCCGACGCGCTGACCGTTTGTTCCAGATTGTGCAGATCCTGCGGGGCAGGCGTCTGACAACGGCAGCGCATCTGGCGGAAAGGCTTGGCGTGTCCGAGCGCACGGTGTACCGCGATATCCGCGACCTGTCGCTTTCCGGCGTGCCGGTGGAAGGCGAGGCGGGAAGCGGATATCGGCTGATGTCGGGTTTTGATTTACCGCCGCTGATGCTGACCAACAAGGAGTCCGAGGCGCTGATGGTGGCGATTCGCCTGCTCAAAACCTGGGGCGGGGAATCGCTGTCGCGCGAGCTGGAGTCGGCTCAGGAGAAAGTGCTGGCGATCCTGCCAGAAGAGAGCCGCCGAAAAGCTGAACAGACGCGGATTTACGCGCCGGATATTGCCCTTCAGCCACACTCCCGTAGTGGTTTCGACGTGATCCACCAGGCAATTTCTGCCCTGCGTGTGCTGGCGCTGCACTACCGGGATGAAGCCGGGCAGTTAACCTGGCGTGAGGTTCAGCCGCTGGGGCTGTTCTTCTGGGGAGAGCACTGGCTGCTGGCGGCATGGTGTGAGCGGCGCGATGACTACCGCTGTTTCCGTCTCGACCGGTGTTTGCATATTACGCTGACGGAAAGACGCTTTAGCGAAAGCGCGGACAGGTCGCTGGCGGATTTTTTACGGAAGGTGAAGCAGTAAAAAGCCAGCGCCTGAGCTGGCTTATGCGCCGGGTGGCGCTTCGCTTACCCGGCCTACGATTTGCGACGTTATCGGGTTTTGTAGGCCGGGTAAGGCGAAGCCGCCACCCGGCACTCAACGCTGGATTAGAAGTTGTAACCCACGACCAGGTAACCACCCCAACCGGTAGAACGGACGCTGAAGTCGCCGTTGCCGAAGTTCAGGCTGGCGTCGTCGTTCCACTGACCACCGTTGTGCCAGTAACGCGCAACAACAGAGTAGTGCCAGTGATCGTAGTTCAGCGCCAGGATGTGGCTGGACGCGATAGAATCATTGGTGCGCGCTTTCTTACCGTTCAGGTCACGGAAGTCGTTATCGCCCAGGTCTGAACCCCAGTCAAAGTTGGTGAAGCCGATGTAGCTCAGGTTGCCGCCCCACAGCTGGGTGATTGGCACGAAGTATTTCACTTTGAAACGGTAGCCGTCCCACTCGTTCTCGTTCGCAGCGCCGTAGTTCTGCCACTGGTATTTTGCGTAGACGTTCATGGACAGGCTCATCGGCAGGCCAGTCTCAATGTCTGTACCCAGACCCATATACCAGGTGCTCTGACGACCAGACTTATTGCGGCCCATGTCGTAGATATAGTTGTTCGCGAAATACCACTCTTTGAACGGACCAAACGCCAGGCTGGTACCGGTCAGTTTGTCGATGGAGAAGCGCGGTTCGATCTCCATGAACAGTGGGGAGCCGTGGTTCCAGATACCTTTCGCATCGGTGTTACCGCCGAAGAATACCGGTGCATCCATGTAACCGTAGAAATCAAACCAGTCTTTTTTAGCGAACGCTTCGTACTCGAGGTAAGTATCGTTACGGATCTGTGGTCCGAAACGGGTGTGGTAGCTGCCTACCACGTTAACGCTCTGGTGCCACCAGTCGGAGAGGTATTGCGGTTTGTCGTTTTCCGCTGCGTTAACAGTGAAAGAGGAGGACAGTGCCAGAACTGCACCGGCTGCGAGTAATGTTTTTTTCATAATCATGCCACTGATTGAAATTCCCTTCCGGGAGTGAAAAATGCGCGAATTGCGTTTCTAAATATTTCGTGTTTCTGCGGAGCCTATTATAGGAATCCTTGCTCACAAAAATATGTGTTGTTTCACATATCGCTCACACACGTAATCGATTGCGTTCACGTTTGCGTACTTTAGACGGGCGGGATTGTAGCGGCAATCATTTATGTTGCCAATCCATACGAAATGTAAATGTTAGCGGAGTGACATTTCACTCCGCTAAAAGGGAGGGTTATTGCGCGGTGGTTTGAATGTCGTGAATGCGGATAAAGCCCAACTGTTCTGGCGTGAGTCCGCTCAGCTGGATCGGGATATCAACATCGCTCGGCGCCAGCGTGCTGGCGGGGGCGGTGAAAAGCTGATTCTTCACGTTCACTTCCTGGTAGTTCTCCGTGGTGCCCTGAATCTGGCCCCACTCTACGGTGCCGCTGAACGCGGGAAGCGGATCGTTGGATTCACCCTGAATGCGTAATGTTGCGCGAGTACCATCAGCATTCGCTGCAACATTCACCAGAGACATCTTTAACGTACCAATCTGGCTGTTCAGGCGCGCGGGCGTATTTGCGCCTGGCAATAAATAAACGCCATTGCTGGATTTCGCATTGAGCGCGTTCTGTTGGGTGATCTTCACGGTTTCTTTGTTAAGTTTGTCCATCGCCACGTTCAGCGTATTTACGCTTTGTTTCATCTCGCGGACTTCACTTTGCTGTGCGCAGGCGCTGAGCGTGAACAGGCTCCCCACCAGCACTATTTTCAGGTAACGTCTTGTCATTGCGTTTAATTCCTTGAAATCACAGATTGCTGCAATGGTAGACAGGATAGTGCCCTCAGGCATAGATCCTTTGTCTCAAAAAGCTCTTCCTTTGTTGTCGGGCCAGTTCAGGGTAAAATAGAAATCAGTTAACCAGATAACAGGGACATCGTATGCATTGCCCATTTTGCTCCGCTGTGGATACCAAAGTCATCGACTCGCGTCTTGTAGGCGAAGGGTCTTCCGTGCGCCGTCGTCGGCAGTGTCTGGTGTGCAACGAGCGTTTCACCACCTTTGAGGTGGCAGAGCTGGTAATGCCGCGCGTGGTAAAAAGTAACGATGTGCGCGAACCGTTCAATGAAGAAAAACTGCGTAGCGGGATGCTCAAGGCGCTGGAAAAACGGCCCGTCAGCTCCGATGACGTCGAAATGGCGTTAAACCACATCAAATCTTATCTGCGGGGGTTAGGTGAGCGGGAAGTGCCGAGCAAAATGATCGGCAATCTGGTGATGGAACAGCTGAAAAAGCTCGATAAAGTCGCCTATATCCGCTTCGCCTCCGTTTATCGTAGCTTCGAAGACATCAAAGAGTTTGGCGAAGAGATCGCCCGCTTACAGGATTAAGCTCATGCACGATGAGATGTACATGGCGCGAGCTATGAAGCTGGCGCAGCGCGGTCGGTTTACCACTCACCCTAACCCCAATGTCGGGTGCGTCATTGTTAAAGATGGCGAGATTGTGGGGGAAGGTTTTCACTATCGCGCAGGCGAGCCGCATGCTGAAGTGCATGCCCTGCGCATGGCGGGTGAGAAAGCGCGTGGCGCGACGGCCTACGTAACGCTGGAGCCATGCAGCCATCACGGACGTACGCCGCCGTGCTGTGAAGCGCTGATTGCGGCGGGCGTCTCGCGCGTTGTTGCCGCCATGCAGGATCCCAACCCGCAGGTGGCGGGCCGCGGGCTGTATCGTCTGCAACAGGAGGGGATCGACGTCAGTCACGGCCTGATGATGCAGGATGCGGAAGCCATCAACAAAGGCTTCCTGAAGCGCATGCGCACCGGCTTCCCGTTTATCCAGCTTAAGCTTGGCGCGTCACTGGATGGCCGCACGGCGATGGCGAACGGCGAAAGCCAGTGGATCACCTCGCCGCAGGCAAGGCGCGATGTGCAACGTCTGCGCGCGCAAAGCCATGCTATTCTCACCAGCAGTGAAACGGTGCTGGCTGACGATCCGGCCATGACCGTGCGCTGGGATGAGCTGAATGCCGATACCCAGGCACTTTATCCGCAGGAGAATCTGCGTCAGCCGCTGCGCATTATTATTGATAGCCAGAACCGTGTGATGCCAGAGCACCGTATCGTGCAGCAGCCGGGTGAAACCTGGATTGCCCGCACCAAAGAAGATACCCGCGACTGGCCGCAAGGCGTACGCAGCATTATGGTGCCGGAGCATAACGGACATCTGGATTTAGTGGTGCTGATGATGTTGCTCGGCAAACAGCAGGTCAACAGCATCTGGGTCGAAGCCGGTCCGACGCTCGCCGGTGCGCTGCTCCAGGCGGGGCTGGTGGATGAGCTTCTCGTCTACGTTGCGCCTAAACTATTAGGTTACGACGCGCGCGGCCTGTTTGTGCTGCCCGGCCTTGAAAAACTGGCCGACGCGCCGCAACTCACATTCAGCGAGATCCGTCCGGTAGGTCCGGATGTCTGCCTCCATTTAACGACAGCGTAATTGCTCCTGAAATAGGGAAGCAGTGCGCAAAGTATTATGATAAAATCCGCCCCCCTGCGGGGCCAAATGAACCCGTAAAGGAAGAGTATGAACATTATTGAAGCTGCTGTAGCTACCCCGGACGCTCGCGTCGCCATCACCATCGCGCGTTTCAACAACTTCATCAACGATAGCCTGCTGGAAGGTGCGGTTGACGCCCTGAAACGCATCGGCCAGGTTAAAGATGACAACATTACCGTCGTTTGGGTACCAGGTGCTTACGAACTGCCACTGGCAGCAGGCGCGCTGGCGAAAACCGGTAAATACGACGCGGTGATTGCGCTGGGTACTGTTATTCGTGGCGGCACTGCGCACTTCGAATACGTTGCGGGCGGTGCAAGCAATGGTCTGGCGCATGTTGCACAGGATGCTGAAATTCCTGTTGCGTTCGGCGTACTGACTACCGAAAGTATTGAACAAGCCATCGAACGTGCTGGCACCAAAGCCGGTAACAAAGGTGCAGAAGCTGCACTGACCGCGCTTGAAATGATCAATGTATTGAAAGCCATTAAGGCCTGATTTTTTTGTAAGGGGAATTCCGTGAAACCTGCTGCTCGTCGCCGCGCCCGTGAATGTGCCGTTCAGGCGCTTTACTCCTGGCAGTTGTCCCAGAACGACATCGCTGATGTTGAATACCAGTTCCTGTCAGAACAGGACGTGAAAGACGTTGACGTTCTGTACTTCCGTGAACTGCTGTCGGGAGTGGCGACTAATAGCGCGTATCTCGATGGTCTGATGAAGCCATACCTGTCCCGTCTGCTTGAAGAGCTGGGCCAGGTCGAAAAAGCAGTGTTGCGTATCGCGCTGTTTGAGCTGTCAAAACGTGATGATGTGCCGTACAAAGTGGCCATCAACGAAGCGATCGAACTGGCGAAAACCTTCGGCGCTGAAGACAGCCACAAGTTTGTTAACGGCGTGCTGGATAAAGCCGCACCTGCGATCCGTCCCCACAAAAAGTGATCCGCAAACCGGAGTCCTGCATTGCCGTAACGGCAGTGCGGCTCCGGTTTTTTCTTTTATTTGCTGAGGCATAACGTATGGCATGCGGCGAATTCTCCCTGATTGCCCGTTATTTCGACCGTGTCAGAACCTCTCGTCTTGATGTTGAAACCGGCATTGGCGATGACTGTGCACTTCTCAATATTCCTGAAAAACAGACGCTGGCAATCAGCACCGACACCTTAGTGTGTGGGCGTCACTTCCTGCCCGATATCGATCCTGCTGACCTGGCGTATAAGGCGCTGGCGGTCAACGTCAGCGATCTGGCGGCAATGGGCGCCGACCCGGCCTGGCTGACGCTGGCTCTGACGCTGCCGGAGGTGGATGAAGCCTGGCTTGAAGCCTTCAGCGATGCGCTGTTTGAACAGCTGAATTATTACGATATGCAGCTGATTGGCGGCGATACCACTGCCGGTCCGCTGTCGATGACCCTGGCGATCCACGGCTATGTGCCTGCCGGGCGCGCGCTCAAACGCTCGGGCGCAAAACCGGGCGACTGGATCTACGTCACCGGTACGCCGGGGGACAGCGCGGCCGGGCTGGCGATCCTTCAGAACCGTTTAGCGGTTGAAGATGCTGACGATGCGGCGTACCTGGTGAAACGCCACCTGCGACCCACGCCGCGTATTTTGCACGGTCAGGCGCTGCGCGAGCGGGCCAGTTCGGCTATCGATCTGTCTGACGGGCTGATCTCCGATCTTGGTCATATTCTGAAAGCCAGCGGCGTGGGCGCGCGGATCGATCTGGATCTGTTCCCACTGTCAGAGCAGCTGCTTCGCCATGCCGGGCCTGAACAGGCGCTGCGCTGGGCGTTATCCGGTGGGGAAGATTATGAGCTGTGCTTTACCGTTCCCGAACTGAATCGCGGGACGCTGGATGTGGCGTTAGCGCATCTGGGGGCGAAATTTACCTGTATCGGGCAGGTGATGCCGGAAAGTGAAGGGCTGCTGTTTGTCCGTGACGGCTCCCCGGTTACGCTCGACTGGAAAGGGTACGATCACTTCGCGTGAGTTTGTGCGCTCTGTATTGCCGGGTGGCGCTGCGCTTACCCGGCCTACAAATAGGGTGCGATCGTAGGCACCGATTAAGATCGGAAGA